>Ga0068714_10000055_pt1 | contig 228284 bp, 212 predicted proteins | sample MTBNYHSulfiMetaG_FD_62988 | JGI IMG/M metagenome (GOLD analysis project Ga0068714, IMG submission 62988) | Enrichment culture microbial communities from rom New York Harbor, USA that are MTBE-degrading - MTBE-NYH (New York Harbor Sulfidogenic)... | ecosystem: Environmental > Aquatic > Marine...
CTGGTGGACAAGGCCAGGTCCAAGCGGCTGATGCCGGACGACCTCCAGGGCGGGACCTTCACCCTGACCAACCTGGGGGCCTGGGACGTGGACGACTTCACGCCCATCGTCAACCCGCCCGAAAGCGCCATTCTGGGCGCGGGCCGGGTGGTGGACAAGCCGGTGGCCAGGGACGGCCAGGTGGTCATCGAGCCCAGGCTGAGTCTGAGCCTGACCTTTGACCACCGGGTGATCGACGGCGCGCCGGCGGCCCGGTTCCTCAAGACGCTCAAGGACATGATCGAACTACCTGGATTGATGATTGGTTGAGGGGAAAATGTCAGAGACTTTCGATATTATCGTGTTGGGCGGCGGGCCGGGCGGAGTGGCCGCGGCCATCCGGGGCGTCCAGCAGGGCGCTTCAGTGGCGATCATTGAAAAGGACAAGTGGGGCGGCCTGTGTCTGAACCGGGCCTGCATCCCCACCAAGCTAGTCTGCTTTGCCGGCGATCAACTCCTGGGCCGGGCCGTCGAGGCCGGTCTGGGCCTGGCCTCGGCCGGGGCCGGGCTCGACTTCAACCGGCTGAGGGGCCAGAAGGACGAGCTGGTCAGCTATCTCTCCCTGGGCACCCAGGGCCTGCTGGGCAGCCACGGCGCGCGCCTCATCGCCGGCCAGGGGAAGCTGGTCGGCAAGGGCCAGGTGGCCGTGGGCGACAAGGTCTACTCGGCCAAGAAGGTCATCCTGGCCAGCGGCGCCACCTGGGTCAAGCCCCAGTTCAAGGGCGGCGACCTGCCCGGCGTGGTCTGCCCGGACGAACTCCTCTCCGAAAAGGAGCTGCCCGGCCGGACCCTGGTCCTGGGCGGCCGGGCCTGGGGCCTGGAAGTGGCCCAGTTCCTGGCCTCGGCCGGCAAGGAGGCCGTGGTCGTGGAGGCGGGCAAGAACCTGCTGCCCGACGAGGACCGCCAGATCGGCCAGCGCCTGCGCGGCATCGTCAACCAGCCACCTCTGTCCATCCAGCTCAGGACCGAGGTGACCGGGCTCAGCCGCGACAAGCAGGGCCTCAAGGCCAGCCTCTCCGGCAAGGGCCCGGCCGAACTGGTCGTGGACCGGGTTGTCTACACCGAGCGCCGGCCCGAGCTCAAGGGGCTGGGCCTGGACAAGGTCGGCCTGAGCGAGCTCAAGGTGGACGAGGGCCAGCGGACCAAGCTGGACTGGCTTCTGGCCATCGGCGATCTGACCGGCGGGACCATGCTCTCCCACCTGGCTACGGCCCAGGGCATCGTCGCCGCCGAGAACGCCCTGGGCGGTCAGAGCCGGGTCAACCTCAGGGCCGTGCCCCGGGTGACCTACACCCGGCCCCAGGTGGCCTCGGTCGGCCTGGACGAGTTCCAGGCCAAGGAGGCTGGCTACGACGTCCAGGTCGGGGTGGTGCCCCTGGGCGTCAACGCCATGGCCATGATCCTGGGCCAGAGCGACGGGGTGATCAAGGTCGTGGGCGAGCGGCGCTACGGCGAGCTCTTGGGGGTCCAGATCATGGGCCCCGGCGCCGCGGAGATGATCGGCCAGGCCGCCCTGGCCATTCAGATGGAGGCCACCCTGGAGGAACTGGCCCGGACGGTCATGCCCCATCCGACCCTGTCCGAGTCCATTTCCGACGCGGCCCGGGCCGCCCTGGGCTGGGCCATCTTCCTGCCCAAGCAGTCAGGGGCCTGAAAAAACGGGGGAGCCCCGGCCGGGGCTCCCCCTTAAACCAATCCCCGCCTCACAGCTCCAGCGTGACCGTGTAGACCTGCTCGCCGTCGCCCTCCCTGATCTGGAGCCTCAGCTTCCGGGCCGACTTGGCCTCGCCTGGGAAGAAGATGAAGCCGTGGGCCAGGCTCTTGGGCGGGATGGCCTTGTTCTGGAGAGATTTGTTGTTAAGGTCGGTGATTATGGCGGTCCGGGCGTCGGCCCCGCCCGCGCCCTCGACTCCGCCGATGACCGCCCCGGTCGCGGCCCCGACGGCCGCGCCCTTGCCCGCCCCGGCCAGAACGTCAGAGCCGGTGACGACCCCGATGGCCGCCCCGATCACGGCCCCGGCCGTGGCGCCCCAGAAGCCCTTGTAGGCCCCTTCCTTGAAAATTTCCTTGGTCTGGCTGTAGCGGGTGGCCCGCTGGTAGGCCGTCTGCTGGTCCAGGACGGGCCAGACGTTGCCCTCGGCGTCGTAGAGGAAGGTCTGTCCGGCGATGATGCTCAGGGTCTGGGGGCCCTGGTTGTCAAAGGCGACCTGGACAGGCAGGAAGCCGGCCCCCCGGACGTCGAAGCCGAAGGCCTCCTCGGCCTGGCGGGAATCGACAAAGGCCCTGGCGGCCACTGTGGTCTGGCCGATCTTGATGGCGTTGGCGTAGCTCTCCGGGGCCCTGAAAGAGGTCGGCTTGGCCTTGTAGCTGGTTGAGCAGCCTAAGGCGGCCAGGAGCAGGCCGGCCATCAGGATCGGGATCAGTCTCTTGGTCATGGGGTTCATCCTCCTGCTGCTGACTCCCCCCCGGGATCGTTACTGTGGCCGCCTCAGGGCTTGGGCGGCAGGGTCAGGGCGGCCGAGGCGGGCTTGTACTCGCCGTAATGCCCCTTGGCCCCGAAATAGGCCGCTTCGAGGCGGTAGTTTTTCTTGGACTGCGACTTGGGCGCGGTCCAGAGCAGCTCCTGGCGGCCGGCCGCGGCCGAGACGAGGGCCTGGCCGCTCCGGCCCGGCTCGAGCTGGCCGCCGCTGACCGTCACCAGGACGTCGCCTTCCTCGACCTGATGGCCGTCCTTGGTGGTCACCAGGACGATGATCACGTAGGTGTTGGGGCTGGCCCCCTTGCCGGCCGAGAGCTGGACCGTTGTCTCCAGGCTGGCCGGACGGCCCCGGGCCGGCGGCTTGGCCGCGGTGGTCGGCGGGGGCGGGGGCAGGGTGGTCGTGGTGGTGGTTGTCGTCGTGGTCGGCCGGCTGGTGGTTGTGGTCGTGGTGGTGGTCGGCCGGCTGGTGCTGGTCGTTGTGGTCGTGGTCGGAGGCGGCAGGGTGGTCGTGGTCGTGGTCGGGGCCGGCCGCAGGGGCAGGGCCGAGACCTCGATGCTCTTGGTTGTCTGGGCGGCCGAGAACTCGGCCGTGCCGCCGTAGGAGGCCTCGATGTTGAACCTGGCCTCGGAGGTGGGCCGCCAGGAGAGCTCGTAGACATCGGTCCGTCCGTCCGGCGAGGCGGTGTAGGTTCTGACCAGGCTCTGTTCCCGGGCGTTCAGGATGGAGACCACCAGGACGCCGCCCCTGGGCCGGATCTTGGCTCCGGCCGCGCCGCGGCCGTAGATCAGGACGTCCAGGCTGACGGTCTGGCCCGGGGCCGGCTGGGCCGGCCGGAACTGGATCTCGATGACGGTGGCCACCTTGGCCCAGGCCGCGGCGGGCCAGAGGCAGGCGGCCAGGAGAACCAGGGCGAGACGGGCTTTCAGCGACACCAGGACCTCCCTGAGCTTTATCTCGGGACGAAACATAATAACACGGGGCCGGAACCCCGGGAATCCAAACTTGGCCCCCTCAGTCCTGGGCCAGCCGGACGGCCTTGACCGAGAGGAAGAAGAAGACCCCGGCAAAGGCCAGGGAGACGATCAGGGCCGAGAGCGGCCAGGGCTGGCCCAGGGCCGCGGCCCGGATGAGTCGGGTCGTGTGGGTCAGGGGGACCAGGTTGATCACCGCGGCCGCCCAGGCGGGCAGCTTAGCCAGGGAGAAGAAGGTCCCGGACAGGAAAGCCATGGGCGTGATGATGAAGTTGGTCAGGAGGGCCTGATCGGCGTGGGAGCGGACGGTCATGGACGTGCCCACGGCCAGGGTGGCGAAGATGAAGGTGTTGAGGGCCAGGGCGGCCAGGAGGGCCGGGTCAGGGGGGATCCTGACTCCGAAGGCCAGGGCCAGGACGTAGACCACGGCCGCGCCCATCAGGCCGCGGACGCAGCCGGCCAAGCACTCGCCCAGGACGATCTCCAGGGCCGAGACCGGCGCGGCCTGGAACTCCTCGAAGATGTGCCAGTAGAAGCGGGCGATGTTGATCTCCGAGGAGATGGCGAAGGCCCGGGTCATGGAGGTCATGGCCATCAGGCCCGGGACCAGGAAGGTCAGGTAGTCGCTGCCCTCCATCCGCATCCGGCCGCCCAGGCCCCAGCCGAAGGCGATCATGAACAGGAGCGGCGAGACGGCCATGGACAGGAGCATCTTCCAGAACCGCCTCCGGATCAGGATCATCTCCCGGACGAAGAAGGGCCAGGCGCCGGTCATTCGATCACCTTGCGGCCGGTGAGCTTGACAAAGGCGTCCTCCAGGTTGGCCGGCCTTATGGTCGCCGCCGCCTCCAGGGAGGTGGCGAAGCGGCCGGCCTGGGCCCGGTCCTCGAAGAAATGGCTGTTCATCCGGCCGTCCTCAAAGACGTCGACCACCACCCGTCCGGCCGCGGCGATCAGGGCGGCCGGGCTGTCCAGGGCGATGAGGCGGCCGGCGTGGAGGACGCCGACCCGCTGGCAGAGCTCCTCGGCCTCCTCGATGTAGTGGGTCGTCAGGAAGATGGTCCGGCCCTGGGCGTTGATCCCCTTGAGCAGGCCCCAGAGCTGCCGCCGCCCCTCCACGTCCAGGCCCACGGTGGGTTCGTCCAGGAAGAGGACCTCGGGCTGGTGCATCAGGGCCCGGGCGATCATCAGCCGGCGCTTCATGCCGCCCGAGTACTCCCGGACCTGCTTGTCGGCCGCCTTGAGCAGGCCGACCAGGTCCAGAAGCTCCTCGGCCCGGCTGATCCGGGCCCGCCGCTTCAGGCCCCAGAGCCGGCCGTGGAAGTGGAGGCTCTCCCGGCCGGTCAGCTCCCGGTCGAGGTTGTAGTTCTGGGCGGCCAGGCCGATGAGAAGCTTGGCCTGGCGGGCCTGCCTGACCAGGTCAAAGCCGCCCACCGTGATCCGGCCGAGGCTGGGCCGGGTCAGGGTGGTCAGGATGCGGATGGTCGTGGTCTTGCCGGCCCCATTGGGGCCCAGAAAGCCGAAAAATTCTCCCTTGGGAATGGCCAGATCCAGGGCGTCGACCGCCCTGGTCCGGCCGTAGTCCTTGGTCAGACCCTCGATGGTGATCATGGGCTGCTATTATGGCCCATTGAGCCGGCCGGGTAAAGACCCGGATAGATCCGGCCGCCGGGGTGGAGGAGGGCGCCTTTTCCCGTTGCCCTCAACGGCCGGGAGGGGTTAATCTCACCGTCAGAGCTGGGGGTGACCTGAAGGCTGCCGAGGGCCCGGATCAGGCCAGGTCAGTCCCCTGGCGATAAGCTTTGAGCAGCCCAGGGGGCAGGCTTCGGCGATGCAGACTCGTCGCGTCTTTGCCGATTACGTGGTCCTGCTGGTCACAGGCGGCCCGGTCCAAGACGACCCCAAACCCCTTCTCGAGGCCATGGGCTTCGGCCGGGTGGAGGCGACTGACCGGGTCGACCAGGTCGAGGAGCTCCTCCGCCAGATAAGGCCCAGGTTGGTCGTCGCCGCCGGCGGTCTGGCGCCCCAGAGCGGCCTGGATCTCCTGGCCCAGGCCCGCCAGGACGAGGCCGGGGCCGAGGTCCCCTTCTTCATCATCGGCCGACCGGCTGACCTGGAGCCGGGCGGCCTGGCCGAGAAGGTCGCCGCGGCCGGTCTGGCCAGCCTGGCGGCCGGACCGCTGGATCAGGACCGCCTGGCCGAGGCCATCGTGGGCCTGCTCGATCCTCTGATCGACCCGGACCAGGAGGAGTCCTACGGGCTCGTCGTCCAGGCCGCCAGCCGAGCTTCGCGGGGCCGGAAGGAGGAGGCCGCCGAGCTCTACCGGCAGGCCGTGGGTCTCTACGAGTCGAACGCGGAGGCCTGGCTGGAGCTGGGCTCGCTCCTGTCCGAGCTCGACCGGGACGAAGAGGCCGAGATGGCCTACGTCAAGGCTCTCGAGATCAACAGTTACTCCCTCAAGACCTACGTTCAGCTGGCCCGGCTTTACGAGAAGCGGCAGGACATCGAGCAGGCCATAGACGTTCTGAGGCAGGCCCAGGCCGTCGCCAAGGTCATCGAGGCCTCGGGCCGGTCCAAGTCCAAGATCAGCTTCTTTCTGGGCCAGGTCGAGCTGCGCCTGGCCCGGCTGGCCGAGGCCACGGAATCGTTTCAGCAGGCCATCCAGGACAGCCCCGACGACGCCCAGCTGAGATCGGCCATCGGCGACGCCTACGCCGAGAAGGGCTTATACGCCGAGTCAGAGTCGCACTACCAAGCCGCCCTGGACATCAACCCCGACCTGGCCCACGTCCTCAACCGGCTGGCCATCGCCTACCGCCGCCAGAAGAAGTACGACAAGGCCCTCAACCTCTACGCCCGGGCCAGGGTCCGCCACCCCGAGGACGACCACCTCCTCTTCAACATGGCCCGGACCCACTACCAGGCCGGCCAGCCGGCCCAGGCCAGGGCCCTGCTCCAGGAGGCCCTGGCCATCCGGCCCGCTTTCAAGGAGGCGCGCCAGTTGCTGGGCAAGCTGGAATCCAACTCCAGGATGGTCGCTCTGGACGAGGGTGACTGATCCTGCTCCGGGGGACCGGCCGGGTGACAGCCGGCCGGGCTTGTGGTATATAGATTAGCCAACTTTCAAACCCTTCAGGAGTGCGGCATGGAAATCAAGGAGCGCGTCCAGGCGGCCCTGGATAAGATCAGGCCTCAACTTCAGGCCGACGGCGGTGACGTGGAGCTGGTCGAAGTCGACGCGGCGGGCAAGGTTTCGGTCAAGCTCAAGGGCGCCTGCGGCGGCTGCCCCATGTCCCAGATGACCCTGCGGATGGGCATCGAAAAGGTCATCAGATCGACCGTGCCCGAGGTGACCGCGGTCGAGTCGGTCTGATCGGGCCGGTTAAGCCCCGGGCGGCCCAGGGCCTCAGCGGCCGTAAGGCAGGCCGGCCCGCTGGGCCAGGGCCCGGTAGAGCTGCTCCAGGGCGACCAGCAGGCACAGTTCGTGGGACAAGGTCAGGCGGGAGAGGGACCAGACCAGGTCCGCCCGCCTGAGGATTTCCCGGTCCAGGCCGATGGGACCGCCGATGATGAAACTCAGGCGGTTGCGGCCTGATTTTTCCCAGTCAGCCATCAACCCGGCCAGTTCCTCCGAGGAAACCTCCGAGCCAGACCCGTCCAGGACCACGCAGAGCGACTCCTGAGTAAGGCGGGCCAGGAGCCGTTCCGCCTCCACCCGGCGGACCTGCTCCGGGCTGGCCGACCTGGTCAGGGGCGCCGGCTTGACCGGCCTGAGCCTGACCGGAGCCAGGGGGGCCAGGAGCTTGAGGTAGTGCTCGAGGCCCTCGGCGGCGTAGCCCAGCTTGGGCCGGCCCACGACCAGGAGATCGATCTTCATTTGTAGATCATGAACTTGGACTCGGCCCGGGCCAGGAGCTGCGCGTCACCTTTGAGCCTCAACTCTGCCTCGGCCTTGATCAGCCGGGCGTCATGGTAGGTGACCCGGCCGTCCAGGATCAGGGCCTGGTGGAGGGGGACCGGATTCTTGTAGCGGACCTTGAGCTCGACCGTGACCGTCTGGGGAAAGAGGCTGATCACGGCGTGGGCCATGATCTCGTCCAGCAGGGTCGAGACCAGGCCGCCGTGGGCGATTCCGTTCCAGCCCTGGTGCTCCCGTCTGAGGGTCACTTCGGACCGGGCCTGACCCTGGCCCCGGTCGACGACCATCTTGAGGCCCTGGGGGTTGAGCTGGCCGCAGGCGAAGCAGTAGTTGTCGTCCTTGACTATCTCCCGGGACACGCTCACTCCAGCCCCAGGCGGGCGGCCACTTCCCGGGCCGCGGCGTCCACGAACCGCTCCAGGGGCTCCCCGTTCAGGGGCCGGCCCGGCCCCGGGCAGTCCACCCCGGCCGGTCTGACCAGGTCGGGGGCGTTCTGCAGCTCGGGTTTGACCTTGATCTCGAAATCGGGCGGGAAGGAGTCGTTGAAGTACATGGTCTGGAAGTCGACGAACTTGAGCATGTGGGCCGTGGAGTCCAGGACGGCCCGCTCCCCAGGCTCCAGAAGCCCGGCCTTGACGGCGACATCCAGGCCGGCCAGGCACTCGCCGCCCTGGGTGCAGACCACGTGGCCGTGGCGGTTGGCCAGGAGCATTGACTCGATGATCTCCTGCTCGCTGACCCTGACCACCTTGAGCTCCCGGCCGCTCAGCTCCTTGAGGCGTTCGGACAGGGCGATGACCCGGGGCATGGAGACCGGGTTGCCGATCATGGCCGCCTGGGCCACCGAGGGCCGGACCTGGATCGGCCTGAAGACCCGACTCTCGGATTCAGCCTCGAGGTAGTAGCGGAAGACCGGGTCGGCGTGTTCGGACTGGACGCCGATGATCCGGGGCAGAACCTCGATCAGGCCCAGCTCCAGGAGCTTGATGAAGCCGGCCATGACCGCGGTGATGTTCCCGGCGTTGCCGATGGGCAGGAAAACGGCCAGGTCCTCAACCCGCCAGTCAAAAGCCTGGGCGATCTCGAAGGCGTAGGTCTCCTGGCCCAGGATGCGCCAGGCGTTCTTGGAGTTGAGCAGGGCCACCGGCCAGTCCCTGGCCAGGCGCTCGACCACCTTCATGCAGTCGTCAAAGACGCCCGGTATTTCCAGGACCATGGCCCCGGCGCCCAGGGGCTGGCTGAGTTGCTGCGGGGTGACTTTGCCCTGGGGCAGGAGCACGGCCGATTTGACCCGCCCGGAGAGGTAGGCCGAGTAGAGGGCGGCCGCGGCCGAGGTGTCGCCGGTGGAGGCGCAGACGGCCAGGACCTGGTCCAGGCGGCCCTGGTTGAGGAGATGATTGAGATAGCTCAGGGCCGAGGCCATGCCCCGGTCCTTGAACGAGGCCGAGGGGTTCTGGCCGTCGTTCTTGAAGAAGAAGGGCCGGCCCAGCCGCTGGCTGAGGGTCTCGTTGGCCGCCACCAGGGGGGTGTGGCCCTCGCCCAGGTAGACCACGTCCTCCAGGGGGATGATCGGGGCGACCAGCTCGTGGAAGAGGAAGATTCCCCTGAGGGCGGCCAGGTTGAGCATGCGGCGGTGGTCGAATAGCCGGCGCCAGACCGGGCCGGGGATCTCCTTGAGCCGGTCAAAGGCCAGGTCCTCGATGAGCAGCACCCCGCCGCAGTCCGGGCAGGTGTAGGCCAGGTCGTCGATGGGCAGCTCGGTCCGGCAGTTCAGGCAGCGGTAGACCAGGTGACCCCGGGGCCGGGGCAGGAGAAGGGGCTTCAGGTTGTCTGGGAATTCCTGGACTTGCATGTTCGCCTCCCGCCAGACAGATAGACCAAGGCGCCGCTGAAGTCAAACCCGGCCGGCCAGCGGGGTCATTTCAAATTGGACAGGCTCTGATTTCAAGATAAAATGGAAGCCGGAGCTCGGAAAAGGCTGGCCCGGTCAAAGACTGGACCGGGCCACGTCTTTGGGCTGGGAGGCGAGAGGGATGCTTCTGGCACCTTTCTTGCGCTTATTGGCTCAGGAATTTTTTCCGGGTTTCAAGGAGGCCAGAGATGAAGTTAGCCGTCAGCGTCCAGGGCAAGGATCTGAAGGCCCAGGTCGACCCCCGCTTCGGGCGGGCGGCCGGCTTTCTCGTAGTCGATGAGGACAGCCTGGAGTCCAGCTACCTGGACAACTCGGCCGGGGTAAACGCCTCGCACGGGGCCGGCATTCAGGCGGCCAGAACCGTGGCCGACGCCGGGGCCAAGGCGGTCATCACCGGTTTCTGCGGCCCCAAGGCCTTCCAGGCCCTTCAGGCCGCGGGGATCAAGGTCTACACCTTCGAAGGGCAGGGCAGCGCCGCCGAGGCGGTGGAGAAGTACAAGGCCGGCCAGCTAGCCCAGGCCGGGACGCCCAATCGCCCCGGTCACTGGGGTTGAGATGATCATTGCCGTAGCCAGCGGCAAGGGAGGCACGGGCAAGACCACGGTGGCCGCCTCCCTGGCCAGTGTCTGGGACGGGCCGGTTACGGCCGTGGACCTGGACGTGGAGGAGCCCAACCTGCACCTCTTCCTCAAGCCGGTCATCTCCGGCCGGGCCACGGCCGAGATGGAGGTCCCCCAGGCCGACGAGAGCAAGTGCAACCTCTGCCGGGCCTGCTCGGAGCTATGCCAGTTCAAGGCCATCAGCGTCATGGGCGATGTCCTGCTGACCTTTCCGGAGATGTGCCACGGCTGTGGCGGCTGCCTGGCCGTCTGCCCGGAAAAGGCCCTCAGCCCGGGGGCCAGGGAGCTGGGCCAGATCAGCTGGGGCCGGGCCGGCCGGACCGGCTTTCTCATGGGCCGGCTCAGGGTCGGCGAGGCCATGAGCCCGCCCCTGATGCGGGCGGTCAAGAACAGGCTGGCCGAGATCCAGGCCGGGGAGCCGGGCGACGTGATCATCGACGCCCCGCCCGGGGTGAGCTGCCCGGCGGTCAACGCGGTCATGGACAGCGACGCCATCCTGCTGGTCACCGAGCCGACCCCCTTCGGCTTCTATGACCTCAAGCTGGCCCGGGAGGCCTTCGAGCCTTTGGGCCGGCCCATGGGTGTGGTGGTCAACCGGGCCGGGCTGGGCGACCGCTCGGTTCACGACTACTGCCGGGAGAGCGGCCTGCCCGTCCTGGCCGAGATCAGCTTCGACCGCCGGGTGGCCGAGGCCTACTCCAGGGGACTGGTCGTGGCCGAGGCCCTTCCCGAGGCCAGGGAGAAGTTCATCGAGCTGGCCGGCCGGGCCAGGGGGCTGGTCCAGGGGGCGGCCCATGCCTGAGATTCTGGTAATCAGCGGCAAGGGCGGCACGGGCAAGACCACCCTGACCGGGGCCTTCGCCCACCTGGCCTCGAACAAGGTCGTCTGCGACCTGGACGTGGACGCGCCGGACCTGCACCTCCTTCTTCGGCCCGAGCCCGAGAGCGTCACCGAATTCTACTCCGGCAGCGAGGCGGTCATCGCCCCCGAGCGTTGCGAGGACTGCGGCCTCTGTGCCGAGATGTGCCGATACGACGCGGTCGGCCGGGGTCCCGAGGGCCCCATCATCGATCCGCTCAAGTGCGAGGGCTGCAAGGTCTGCGTCCACTTCTGCCCGGCCCAGGCCATCGACTTCCCGGAGAAACACTGCGGCCAGTGGTTCATCTCGCGGACCCGCTTCGGTCCGCTGGTCCACGCCCAGCTCTTCCCGGGCCAGGAGAACTCCGGCCGCCTGGTGACCCTGCTCCGGCGGAAAGCCCGGGAGATGGCCGAGCGGGACGGCCGGGAGCTGATCCTCTGCGACGGCGCGCCGGGCATAGGCTGCCCAGTGATAAGCTCCCTGACCGGGACCGATCTGGCCGTGGTCGTCACCGAGCCGACCCCTTCGGGGCGGCACGACCTGGAGCGGGTGGTCGATCTGTGCGCCCACTTCCGGATCCGGGCCGCCGTGATCATCAACAAGCACGACCTCAACCCCGAAGCCGCGGCGGACATCGAGACCTACTGCCGGGCCGGCGGCATCGAGGTCCTGGCCCGGCTGCCCCACGACCCGGCCGCCACCGAGGCCATGGTCAGGGGGCAGGTCGTGACCGAGTATCAGACTGACGGCCTGGCCGGCCTGGTCAGGCAGGCCTGGGCCGGGATCGAGGCCCTGGCCGGCCTGAAGCGGGCCGCCTGAGAGCCGAACTTTGATGACAGCAGAAAAAAACGGTTGTAAACCATGATCTCAACAAAGGAGAAGAGCATGAACGCCACACTGGCATTGCCGTCGGCCCACCCCGGCGGAATGGAGGCCGCCCTGGGGGCCCACTTCGGCCACTGCGATATCTACACCCTGGTCCAGATTGAAGACGGCCAGGTCACCGGGGTCAAGGTCATCCCCAACGTACCCCACCAGCAGGGCGGCTGCATGGCCCCGGTCCAGTACCTGGCCCAGAATGGGGTCAACATCCTGATCGCCGGAGGCATGGGTCTGCGGCCCCTGATGGGCTTCAACCAGGTCGGCATCGAGGTCTATTTCGGCGGCCAGGCCGCCTCGGTGGCCGAGGCTGTCCAGGCCTTCATCGAGGGCCGGCTGCCCCAGTTCGGTCAGGAGCACACCTGCGGCGGCGGCGGGATGCAGGCCCAGGGCTAGATTTCCGAGCGGCTAGGTCAACCTGGAGCGAGAGGGATGTCAGCAGAGTTGGCCCGTCTTCCGGGACAGTTGAGCGAGAGCTTCCTCAGACACGTCCGCTTCCCTCAGAACCTGGGTCTGATCGCCCAACCCAGCGCCGAGGCGGCCAGCGTCGGCGTTTGCGGGGACGTGATCAGGATCCAGCTGTTGATAGAAGGGGACAGCATCGTTGAGATCAAGTACGTCCCCTCCGGCTGCGCCCACACCCTGGCCTGCAGCAGCGCCATGAGCCAGCTGGCCCTGGGGCGGAGCCTGGATGAGGCCCTGGAGCTGACCCCGGAGGAGGTGGAGGCGGCCCTGGGCGGCCTGCCGGAGAACCACCGGCACTGCGCCCGCCTGGCCGTCTCGGCCCTGGGCGAGGCCGTGTCCGACTACTACCGCCGCTGCCGCCTCCGGCAATCCGAGCCGGAGGGGGACCGGCAGGGAATGGCCCCCTGAGGCCGGAAGGTGAGAGATGCCCATCTTTGAAATCAAGTGCCTCGACTGCGGCCGAGAGGGCGAGGTCCTGGTCATGAGCGGCGACGCGGGCCCGGTCTGTCCGGCCTGCGGGAGCGGCAACATCGAGAAGCTCCTCTCGCCCACCAGCTCGCTGACCGGCCGGACGCCCCAGGGCCTGCCCGGCCCCTCGGACCACAGCTGCTGCGGCTCGGCCCCGGCCCAGGCCGGCTGCGCCGGGCCAGGCTCCTGCTGCGGCCGGCTGGGCTCGGGTTGATCCCCTGATGGCAGGAATAGAGATTCCAGGGCGTGAGCCCAGGCTGAGGCTCTTGCTGGTCAGCCCTGACCGCGACCGGCTGGCGCCCCTGGCCGGGGCTCTGGCCGCGGACCAGGGAGTCGAGCTGGTTTGGGCCTCCTCTGGACAGGAGGCCCTGGCCGCGGCCGCGGAGGCGGCCCCGGTCCTGGCCGTGATCGACCAGGAGACCGGCGACCTGACCGGTCTGGAGCTGGTCCGCCGGCTTCTCTTCCTCAATCCGATGATCAACACCGCCCTGCTGAGCGGCCTGGACCAGGAGGCCTTCGCCGAGGCCTCGGAAGGCCTGGGCGTCCTGGCCGGACTGCCCTTGAACCCCGGCCCGGAGGCGGCCGGGGAGCTTCTGACCCGCCTGAGAGAGATCATTTCCCCCGGCCCGGCTTGAACCGGGCCCGGTCTGGCCAAGAATCCAAGACCTGCTACAATCAGGGACCGGGCCGAGGAACACCCGGCCCCTTGTGGAGGTTGACTGTGTCCCGACCCGAGCCAACCCCGCCGCCTGAGACGCCAAACCGCCCCGAGGCAATCCTGTTCGATCTGGACGGCGTGCTCTTGGACTCCATGCCCTGGCACGTCCGAGCCTGGCAGGAGGCTTTCGCCGAACTGGGGATCGGGCTGGAGGAGGAGTTCATCTATCTCCACGAGGGGGCCATCGAGCGGAGCGAACTGGTGGACATCCTCAGGGGCCAGGGCCTGGATCTGGGCCCGGGGCTGGAGGGCCTCATCGGCCGTCAGATCGAGATATTCACCCGTTCCTACGCCGACCGGGTGGAACTCTATCCCCAGACCAGGTCTGCCCTGACCCGGCTCAGCCGGGCCGGACTGAGGCTGGCCCTGGTCACTTCCTCCTCCCGGGCCGTGATCCGGCGGTGCTTTGACCCTGGCCTGCTGGAACGCTTCGAGGTGGTGGTCAGCGGCGACCAGGTCAGCCAGGGCAAGCCCCACCCCCAGCCCTATCTGATCGGCCTGGAGCGGCTGGGCCTGGGGGCGGGCCGGGCCGCGGCCGTGGAGAACGCGCCGGCCGGCATTCGCTCGGCCAAGGCGGCCGGCCTGTTCTGCTACGGCCTGACCACCACCCTGCTCCCAGACCAGCTGGCCGGGGCCGACGCCGTTTTCGGCTCGCTGGGCGATCTGATAGAGAACCTCCTGGGGGACGGAGCCGAGCCGCCCGGAAGCGGATTTTCCCGGTCCTGACAATATGTTGCTCCAATAAGTTTTCTTGCCTTTGACCGGGCGACTTGCTATTTCTATAACGCCAATTGATTTGCGGCGCTGACCGAGTAATTTTATCAAAGATTGCTTTCCGGGCTGACGATCGAGGATGTGGGTCATCTCTCGGGAGGTGGTTCGGGAAGCCAGATCAGGGGCGGCCAGTAAGGTGCGATCTGGCCGGTGGAGAGCGGAGTGGAAAAGGTCTCTCCGGCAATAGTGGTCGTGGACATGATCAAAGACAACCTCAAGGAGCCCGAGGCGCCCCTGACCCTCGAGGCCGGGCGGATCATCCCCAATCTCAGGCGGCTGCTCAAGACCGCCCGGAGACTGGGCTGGCCGGTCATCTTCGCCTGCGACAGCTTCATGAAGGAAGATTTCATCTTCCACAGCCGCCTGGCCGTCCACGCCCTCAGGGGCACGCCCGGCGTGGCGGTCATCGAGGAACTGGGGCCGGAGCCGGGCGACCTGGTCCTGGAGAAGAGGCGGTTTTCAGCCTTCTTCAAGACCGACCTGGACCAGACTCTCAGGACCCTGAAGGTGAATCTGGTGGCGGTGACCGGCCTGAGCACGGCCTGGTGCGTCCTGATGACCGCGGTCGACGCCATCAGTCACGACTTCGGGAGCGTCATCCTGGAGGACTGCTGCTGCGCCCACAAGGCCGAGATCCACCGGGCCGTGGTTGACCTCTACCGCCACCACGTTCTCAACCCGCTTTTCGAGGTCGTGAATTCACAGATTTTTTTGGAGCGCTTCAAGACAGGGGCGTGAGAGCCGAAGCCCGTCAAGGAGACAGACGGTGAACGAGGAAGTCATCGGTCCTTTTCTCAAGGCCACCATCAAAGTCTCCACGACCATGGCCTTCATGGAGGTCGTGGCCAACAATCCCCATATCAAGAAGGGCGGCGACGCCAAGGGCGGCCTGACCGGCATCATCGGCCCGACCGGCCAGATCGAGGCCTCCGGCGCCAACCACAGCGTGACCCACATTGCCGAGAGCCCGACGGGGGCCGTTCCCTTCGAAACAGAGACGGGGTCGTTCACGGTTGAAGTCTGCCTGAAGGACTAGGCTGGAGGGGTTGAAATGAGCGAATTAAAACTCCAGGAGATCGAATCCGCCCTGGAGGCCCTGGCCCTGGCCGTGGTCGTGCTGAACAAGGACGACCTTCAGGCCACGGGCGACTTGCTGGAGAAGGTGGAGAGGGTTCTCGATCTGGCCGGCGCCGTCGAGGACGCCTCTCTGGCCGAGGTGAGCCGGCTGCTCAAGGGCGGCCTGGAGAAGCTGATCATGGAGGACCTGGCCGACCCTGAGGCTTTTGTCCAGGTCCTCCCCCAGGCGGTCTCGCTCATGCAGGAGCTCTACCGGACCCGGGTCCGGGAGGGGCATTCCGGAGTTCTGCCGGCCGACTTCAGCGTCCAGCTCGCCCGGGAGGCCGGAATGGCCGCGCCCGAGGCCGAGGGCAAGGCCGAGGCCAAAGAGCCCGAGCCAGCCGGCCTGCCGTCGGATCTGGACCGGGAGTTGGCCCTCAGCTTCGTCAGCGAGTCGCTGGAGATGCTCCAGGAGATAGAGGTGGCCATCCTGGCCCTGGAGCAGGACCCCAGAGACCCGGAGACGATAAACTCCATCTTCCGGCCCTTCCACACCATCAAGGGCGTGTCGGGCTTTCTCAACCTGAGTGAGATAAACCATCTGGCCCACGACGCCGAGAACCTGTTGGATGAGGCCCGCAGCGGCAACCTGCTCCTGGTCGGGCCGCTGGTCGACCTGGTTCTGGACGCGGTGGACCTGCTCCGGGCCATGATCACCGATGTCTCGATCCAGCTCAGCACCGGCCAGCCCACGGGCCAGGATTTCGGGGTGGCCGAGTTCATCGAGCGGATCAGGCGGGCCAAGGACCTGGGCCTCAAGGGCCAGGACGGCCAGGTGCCTCCCCTGGGCGAGATCCTGGTGGCCGGCGGCGAGCTGGAGCCGGAGGAGCTGGCCAAGGGCCTGGAGGCCCAGAAGGATTCCCAGCAGCCCATCGGCTCGGTCCTGGTCCAGCAGAAGGCCGCCACGGCCAGGGCGGTGGTCCGCGGCCTCAGGGAGCAGAGGAGCGCCCAGACCGAGGTCCAGGCGGTCAAGGTGGACACGCTCAAGCTGGACAACATGGTCGACATGGTCGGCGAGCTGGTCATCGCCCTCTCCCTGGTCAACCAGAACCCCAAGGTGGGTTCCCTGAAGGATCAGAAGCTGGACCGCGACCTGGGTCAGCTCAGCCGCATCACCTCGGAGCTGCAGAAAACGGCCATGAGCCTGCGCATGGTTCCGATCAAGCAGACCTTTGACCGGATGCTCCGCCTGGTCAGGGACGTCTCCAAGAAGGCCGGCAAGAAGACCGAGCTGGTCATGGAGGGCCAGGACACCGAGATTGACCGCAACGTGGTCGAGGCCATCTACGACCCCCTGGTCCACATGATCCGCAACTCGGTCGATCACGGGGTCGAGAACCCGGCGGGTCGCAGGGCGGCCGGCAAACCGGAGGCGGGCCGCATCCTCCTCAAGGCCTTCCATCAGGGCGGCAAGATCGTCATCGAGATCGAGGACGACGGCCAGGGTCTCGATCCGGACCGGATTCTGGCCAAGGCCGTGGAGCGGGGCCTGGTTTCGGCCGATGGCAGCTTGAGCCAGAGCGAGATATTCAACCTGATCATGGAGCCGGGCTTCTCCACGGCCGAGCAGGTGACCGAGATCTCGGGCCGGGGCGTGGGCATGGACGTGGTCAAGAAGGCGGTCGAGAACCTCCGGGGAACGGTCGAGATCGCCTCGGAGCGAGGCCTGTACACCCGCTTCCTGATCCGCCTGCCCCTGACCATGGCCATTATCGAGGGCATGATCGTCCAGGTGGGCCGGGAGCGCTACATCATTCCCGCCCTGTCAGTCGAGGAGGTCATCAAGCCAGAGGCCAAGGCCTTTTCCACCGCCGGCGGCGGCATAGGCGAGATGGTCATGGCCCGGGGCAAGCTGCTGCCCCTCATCCGCCTGGGCGAGCTCTTCAGCATCCCCGACCACCAGAGCGACCTGAATCGGATCGTGGTCGTCATCCTCGAGAATGAGGGCCGGCGCAAAGCCGTGGTGGTGGATGAGCTGCTGGGCAAACAGGAGGTGGTCATCAAGAGCCTGGGCAAGGGGCTGGAGCACCTCAAGGGGCTGGCCGGAGGGGCCATTCTGGGCGACGGGCGGGTCGGGTTGATCCTGGACGTCAAGGGGCTCTTTCAGGTGGCGGAGAGAACCGGGGGCCACCAGCGCCATCACGGCGGCGGCCACGATCTCTGGCCCGCGGGCGTGGAGGAGGAGGGCGCCCTGGAGCCGCCGGTCCAGCAGGCCTCGAAGAGCGACTGATTCGACCGGAGAAGGCGAATGCTCGACCGCAAGGCCAACAGCATTTCCAGCCCGCCCCTGGCTGATCGGGGACCGGGCGAGCTGACCGAACGGGAGTTCGAGGCTTTTCGAAAGATAGTCTACGAGCACTCGGGCATCTGCCTGTCCACGGACAAGAAGAACCTGGTCCGCGCCCGGGTGGGCAAGCGGCTCAGAGCCACGGGGTTCAAGAGTTTCGGCGACTACCTGGCCCACGTGGCCAGCGATTCGAGCGGGCGGGAACTGGTCAACCTGATCGATTCCATCTCGACCAACCTGACTTTCTTCTTCAGGGAGGTCAAGCACTTCGATCTTTTGCGGGACAAGGTGCTTCCGGCGATGATGGCCCGAAAGAAGAACCGGGGAGAGAGGCGCTTTCGCCTCTGGTCGGCCGGCTGCTCCAGCGGCGAGGAGCCTTACTCTTTGGTCATGACCTGCCTGCCGGTCCTCGAGCCTCTCTCGGCTTGGGACTTCAAGGTCCTGGCCTCGGACATCTCGACCAAGGTCCTCAACAAGGCCAAGCAGGGCGTCTATTCTCGGGATCAGGTCCAGAAGATGAGCCCCCTTCAGGTGGGCGAGTTCTTTAATCAGCGCGGCGGGCAGCTCGCGGTCAAGGACAACCTCAAATCGCTCATTACCTTCAGCCGGATCAATCTTCTGGAGGATTTCCCTTTCAAAGGCCCCTTTGACGTAATCTTCTGCCGCAACGTGATGATATACTTTGACCGGGCGACACAAGAGAAACTGGTGCAGCGTTTTTGGAAATATCTGACCCCCGAAGGATACCTTTTCATAGGACATTCTGAGAACCTGATGCAGCTCTCGCAACGCTTCCAGTACGTCTGTCCAGCGGTCTACAGGAAGTAGACCGGCTCCTGAAAGGGGTGGCCCACCGTGAACCTGGTGGTTGGCGTTGCCGACATGCAAGTCTCCAAGGACGGCCAGACGACCCTGGTGACATATTCCCTGGGTTCCTGCCTGGCCGTCTGCATTCACGATCCGGTGAGCAAGGTGGGCGGGCTGCTCCATCTGATGCTGCCCGAGTCCAAGATCGATCCGGCCAAGGCCCAGCACAACCCGGCCATGTTCGCCGACACGGGCATTCCCTTTCTTTTTCGCGAGGCCTACAAGCTGGGGGCGGTCAAGACCAGGATAGAGGTCAGCCTCTTCGGCGCGGCCCAGATCCTGGACAGCTCGGGCGTGTTCAACATCGGCAAGCGCAACTACCTGGCCGCGCGCAAAATCCTGTGGAAAAACAACATCCTCATCAAGCGGGAGGAAGTTGGCGGCACGATCCACCGCACCGTCTGGCTGGACGTGGCCAGCGGCGCTCTCAAACTTAGATCCGCCGGCCGCAAGGAGAGAGAGCTGTGAGCCAGGTGGTGGAGCAAATCCTCAAGGCCGCTTCCAAGCTGCCGCCTTTTCCCCGGGTGGCCCAGCGGGTCCTGGACCTGCTCAAGGACCCCCTGGTCTCCGCCTCCCAGCTGGTCGAGGTGGTCCAGCTCGATCCCGGCCTGACGGCCAACTGCCTCAAGGCGGTCAACACCGCCTTCTACGGCTTGCCCCGGAGCGTGGACAACCTGGGCCAGGCCCTGACCTTCCTGGGCAACGCCCGCTTCATCGAGGTGGTCCTCAACTCGGCCTCGCTGGAGCTGCTCCGGGACGGGCAGCCGGGCTACGAACTGCCCCAGGGAGAGCTGTGGCGGCATTCCCTGGCCACGGCCCTCCTGACCCAGATTCTGGCCCAGAGGGCCAAGCTCAAGCCCAGTTCGGCCCTCTACACGGCCGCCTTGCTGCACGATATCGGCAAGGTCGCCCTGGGCTCGTTCGTTGGCGACAAGACGGCCGAGATCCTCAAGCTAGTCGAGGCCGGGAGTTCTTTTCTGGAGGCCGAGCGCAAGGTCCTCGGCCTCGACCACGCCAGGCTGGGCGGCAAGATCGCCCTCGACTGGCGTTTTTCACGGGAAATGGTTGAGCTGATAGCCTTTCACCACGAGCCAGAGCAGAGACCAGGCTCCCTGGAGGTGGCCATTCTCTATCTGGCCAACCTGGTCTGCCAGATGATGGGCATCGGCGGAGGAGTGGATGGCCTGGCCTACCGGGGCCGGACCGCGGTCATGGAGCTGCTCAGCCTCAAGGAGAAAGACCTGGAGCGGGCCATGGCCGATCTTCACGAGCATCTGGTCCGGGCGGAGTCGTTGTTAGAGGAGACCCAAGTCAGCGGGGGGTGATCATGGCGGCCGATCTGCTGATAGTGGACGATTCCAGGTCCATGCGGATGGTTATTCGCAAGATCCTGGACATGTCCGGCTTCAAGGCCGGTCAATACTATGAGGCCGGAAGCGGCCAGGAAGCCCTGGAGATCCTGGACCAGCACCACGTCGATCTGGTCCTGACCGACATCAACATGCCGGCCATGTCCGGGCTCGAGCTGCTGGCCAAGATCCGGGAGTCGGAGCAGTGGAGCAAGATGCCGGTCATCATCGTCAGTACCGAGGGGAGCCAGCAGCGCCGGGAAGAGGCCGTCCGCCTCGGCGCGGCCGGCTATCTGCAAAAGCCCTTCCAGCCCGAAGAGGTCCGGGAGGTGCTCAACCAGAGTCTGGGGCTGAGCGATGAATCCTAGCCAAGTCAACGAGCTGCTGGGCCTGGCCGTGGATGAGGTCCTGAGCACCATGTTCTACATCTTCACCGAACCGGTTCAGCCCGGACCGGATCAGGGCGTTCAGTTCGGGCAGTCAGGGGTGGTCAGGGTCAAGCTGGCCTTCGAAGGGCCTTTCCAGGGCGGCCTGGGAGTCTACTTCGATCAGCGCTTCGGCCGGACCCTCTGCGCCAACTTCCTGGGCGAGGAGGAGAGCGAGATCACCGAGCCGATGATGCTGGACACGGCCAAGGAGCTGACCAACATGATCGGCGGCCGTTTCCTGGTCCTCCTGGAGCCCCAGAAGAGCTTCACCCTGGGCCTGCCCGAGGCCGAGGCCCTGGGTTCGGCCGGGGAGGTCTTGAGCCAGGCCGAGGAGTCTCTGCTCTTCGAGAGCGAGGAGGGGCAGATCATGATCAGGCTCAGCTTGGAGGACGCCAAGTGATCAAGGTGCTCGTGGTTGACGACTCGGCCGTGGTCCGACGCACCCTGGCCGAGGCTCTGGCCAAGGAGCCGGACATAGAGGTCGTGGGCGCGGCCCCGGATCCGTTCGTGGCCCGGGACAAGATCGTTCGGCTCAATCCCGACGTCATCACCCTGGACATCGAGATGCCGCGCATGGACGGCCTGACCTTCCTGCGCAAGCTGATGCAGCACCACCCCATGCCGGTGATCATCGTCTCCTCCCTGACCCCCAAGGGATCCTCCCTGGCCCTGGAGGCCATGGAAGCCGGCGCGGTGGAGGTTCTTTCCAAGCCCGGCTCGGCCTACTCCCTGGGAGAGATGAGCATCCAACTGGCCGACAAGGTCAGAGCCGCGACCAAAGTCCGCCTCGACGCCCTGACCGGGCGGCGCCAGGCCGTCCCGGACCGCATCCACTCCACGACCCTGTCCATAACCGAGACGACCAACAAGATAATGGCCATCGGCGCCTCCACCGGCGGGACCGAGGCCCTCAAGGAGGTCCTCCGCCGCTTCCCGCCCAACTGCCCCGGCACGCTGGTGGTTCAGCACATGCCGGCCAATTTCACCACCGCCTTTGCCAACCGCCTCAACGAACTCTGCCAGATCAAAGTCAAAGAGGCCGCGGACGGCGATTCGGTAGTTTCTGGCACCTGCCTGGTCGCGCCGGGCAACTACCACATGGTTTTGAGACGCTCGGGCGCCCGCTACTACGTCAACGTCATCACCGGCCCCATGGTCTGCCACCAGCGGCCCTCGGTCGACGTCCTCTTTCACTCGGTCGCCCAGGTGGCCGGGGCCAACGCGGTCGGGGTCATCCTGACCGGCATGGGCGCCGACGGGGCCAAGGGCATGGCCGCCATGAAGGAGGCCGGGGCCAGGACAGTGGCCCAGGACGAGGCCAGCTGCGTCGTCTTCGGCATGCCCAAGGAGGCCATCAAGCTGGGCGGAGTGGACAAAGTCACGCCGCTGGGGAGTGTTGCCGAAACTGCTCTGCGGATGATATGATCCGGACAGCAGGCCAAGGAGGATGATCCCATGCCGGATTTGGACATGAAAATCCTGATAGTTGACGACTTCGCGACCATGCGCCGGATCATCAAGAACATCCTGCGGCAGTTGGGTTACAAGAACATCGAAGAGGCGGATGACGGGGCCACGGCCCTGCCCGTGCTCAAGAACCAGCATTTTGACCTGATCATTTCAGACTGGAACATGCCTGAGATGAGCGGTCTGGAGCTGCTCAAGGCGGTCCGGAGCGACGATCAGCTCAAGGACATGCCCTTTCTGATGGTCACGGCCGAGGCCCAGAAGGAAAACGTCATCGAGGCCGTCAAGGCCAAGGTGAGCAATTACATCATCAAGCCCTTCACGGCCGAGACCCTGGCTGAGAAGATCAACAAGATCTTCGCCTGACAGGGCGGAACCCTATGGCTGATCTCGGCCAGGCAATCAAGGCTGGACTATCGGACGCGGACCCCAACGTCCGACAGGCCGCGGCGATCATGGCCGGTCTGAGCGGCGACAAGTCCTGGGTCAAGCCGCTGGTCCAACTCCTGGGCGACAAGTTCTGGCAGGTCAAGGTCCGGGCGATCCAGGCCCTGGGCCGGCTGGGGGTCAAGGAAAGCCTGCCCCTGTTGATGCGCCTTCTGGGGGCCACCGAGGTCACGGTCCGCAAGAGGATCCTGGACGTCCTGGGCGAGGTCAAGGACGAGAACGCCCCCGAGCTGGACAAGACCTCGGCCGAGCCGCCCCCGGTCCTCAAGGCGGCCGCTCTGGCCATCACCCTCCTGGACGAGGAGGTCGTGGTCAAACCGCTGCTCTCGGCCCTGGCTTCGGCCAACCAGAACATCAGACTGGCCGCCCTGGCCGGCCTGGGCAACATCAGGGCCCAGACGGCCGTGGAAGCGCTGATCAAGGCCCTCTCCGACGAGGACGCCAAGATTCGCGGCGCCGCGGCCGCGGCCCTGGGCAAGATCAAGGCCGAATCGGCCGTGGCCGAACTGATCAGACTGGCCGGTGACGAAAACTGGATGGTCCGCCGGGAAGCGCTCATCGCCCTCAATCACATCAAGGCCGAGGCCGCCTTCGAAGCTTTGGCGTCCCACCTGAACGATCCTCGCCCCGAGGTGAGGCGGGTGGCCGTCCTGGCCGTGGGCAACACCCGGCGCCCCGAGGCGGCGGAGAAACTGACCCCTTTGCTGGAGGATGACCAGCCCCCGGCGGTCAGGAAGGCGGTCATCTCCTCCCTGGCCGCGCTGGGCGTCAGGGAGGCCCTCGATCCGGTGGCCGTTTTCCTGGGCGACGGCGACGAGGGCCTGCGCGGCGAGGCGGCCAGGGCGGTGGTCAGGCTGTCCGGCGACTGAGGTTTTTTGATTGTCAAGTCAAGGCCGAGTGCTCTTCATCGGAGATTCCAGCGAGGCTTGGCTCGGCCTGGGCGAGCCTCTCATCCAAGCCGGCCACGTCGTCGAGCGGCTCAACGGCGCCCCCCAGGCCCCGGCCCTGGAGGAGGGTCAGGACTACGACCTGATCCTGGTGGACCTGGCCGGTCCCGGGGACGGCCCGGAGCTGATCCGGGAGCTGATCCGGCTCTGTCCCAGGGCGACCGTGACCGCGCTGGGCCGGGAGGATCATCTGGGCCAGGCCGTGGCCGCGGTCAAGGCCGGCGCGGCCGACTGCTGGACGCCGCCCTTCCGGGCCGAGGCCGCCTTCGAGCTTCTCGAACAGGCCCTCAGGACCGTGGCCCGGCCGGGCCGCGTTTATCCCTTCGGCCCCATCATCGGCCGGTCGGCCGGGATCCAGAGGGTCTTCGACCTCATCGCCCGGGTGGCTGACAGCGACTCGACCGTGCTCATCGCCGGGGAGTCGGGCACGGGCAAGGAGCTCATGGCCCGGGCGATCCACTTCTCCTCGCCCAGGCGGGACAAGCCCCTGGTTCCGGTCAACTGCGGGGCCATCCCCGAGGAACTCCTGGAGTCCGAGCTCTTCGGGCACGAGAAGGGGGCCTTCACCAGCGCCATCCGGACGCGGATCGGCCGCTTCGAGCTGGCCGACGGCGGGACCATTTTCCTGGACGAGATCGGGGAGATGAGCCCCAAGCTCCAGGTCAAGCTGCTCCGGGTGCTCCAGGAGCGGCAGTTCGAGAGGGTCGGCGGGACCAAGACCATCAGGTCGGACATCCGCGTCATCGCCGCGACCAATCAGGACCTGCGCCGGGCCGTGGCCCAGGGCCGGTTCAGGGAAGACCTCTACTACCGCCTGAGCGTCATTCCCATCCCGGCGCCCTCCCTCCGGGAGCGGGCCGAGGACATCCCCCTCCTGGTCGATCACTTCCTGGAGAGATTCCGCCGGTCCCGCAAGACCAGGGTCAAGGGCGTCAGCCCCGAGGCCCTGGAACTGCTCAAGAGATACGCCTGGCCGGGCAACATCAGGGAACTGGAGAACCTGATCGAACGCCTGGTCATTCTCTCCGACAACCCCAGGATCGCCCCGGCGGACCTGCCGGAACGCTTCCACCATGCCGAGGGCAGAGAATCGAGCTCGGTTCTGGTCCTGCCCGAAGAGGGGCTCCAGCTCAACGAGACCCTGGCCGCGGTGGAGGATCAGCTCATCCGCCAGGCCCTGGCCAAGTCCGGCGGGATCAAAAGCCGGGCGGCCAAACTACTGGGTCTGAACCGGACCACCCTGGTCGAGAAGCTCAAGAAGAAGAAGATGGTCTGACCTGTCCGCCTGGGCGCCAATCACTTGACGCCTAGCCCGCCGCCAATTCGGATCCGGACGGTTTGCCGGCCCAACATACCACCACAACGATCCAGATGGGATCAGGGCCGGCCCGGTTCACTGGCATACTTTTTGCCGTCAAGTCGTGGGGTGGCGATTCGAGGCGAGCTGATGTTCCCCCTGAGATTAAAACTGGTCTGGACCGTGGCCCTGGCCCTCATCCTGGCGCCGGCCTGGGCCTGGCCGCGGACGGTCACGGCCGTCCGCCTGGGCCTTCACCCCGACCACACCAGGCTGGTGGTCGACCTTGACGGACCCTTCTCCTACCGGCTGGAGCGGCCCGACGAGGAACGGCTGGTCATCCTGTTCAACCAGACCAGGCTGGCCAGGACCAGAGGTCTGGATCGGCCCGGCCTGGGCCGGGTCAGCCGCGTCAAGGCCGGCCAGAAGGGCCAGGGACTGGCCCTGGAGGTGTTCCTGACCGGGCCGAGCCGGATCAACCCCTTTGCCTGGCGCGAAGCCAACCGTCTCGTGGTCGAGGTTCAACCCCGACCGGTCGCGGAAAAGGTCCCGGTCCAGAGCCGGCCCCAGGACGAGGCCGCGGCAGCCGAGCCCGGCTCTGGCTCGTCCGAGACCCTGGGCCATCTTCTGTCCGGCCGGAAATCCGACCTGCCCCAGCCCCTGCCCAGGCGGCCGGAGCCCCGGGTGGAGCCGGCCCCGCCCAAGGCCGCGGCCGGGGAGGGCGGGGCGATCCCGCCGCCGGCGGCCGAACCGGTTTTCAGGCAGGCCGTGCCCAAGCCTACCCCGCCAGCCGGGCCGGGCGAAGTGGCGGCCGAGGCCAAGGCCCTGGCCGGCGCGGCCATGGATGAAGCCGGCCGGAAAAGGCTGCGGGCAGAGCAGGCCCTCGAGGAGGGCCGGGAGCTGCTCAGGCGCGGCCTCTACCGGGAGGCGGCCGCTCGCCTGGCCGAGGTCGAGACCCTCCTGGGTCAGGGCGACCTGGTCAATCAGGCCCTTTACGCCCTGGGCGACGCCCTGTTCAAACAGCTTCAGGAGACCGGTCAGCCCGGCTACGACGAGGTCGAGCGGGCCTACCAGAAGGCCATCGGCGCCCAGCCCGAGGCGGCCGAGGCGGCCCGGGCCCTGCTCAGGATGGGCATTGTCAACTACCTGGCCGGCAACCAGGACAAGTCGAGCGGCTACTTCGGCCTGGTGCTCAAGGAACATGCCCTGAGCCCCGAAGCCGTAGACGCCCGCTACTACCTGGGCCGGGTCTACCTGGATCAGGGCAAGGTCGAACCGGCCATCCGGCTGCTCAGAAGCGTGGCCTACGATCACCCCCTCCACCATCGGGTCAAGGAGGCCTCCTGGTACCTGGCCCGGATCCTCTTCGAGGTCGGCCGCTATCTGGAGGCCCGCGAACTCCTGGACCAGGTCGCCAGGCGCTGGCCGGACTTCTACCTGGAAGAGCCCATGGTCCTCTACTACCAGGGCGAGACCGAATTCAGGCTCAACCAGCCGGCCGAAGCCAGGCGGCACCTCTACCAGGTTTTAAACATCTATCCCCAGGTGCCCAATCCCGATCTCCTCCTGGCCAGGATCGGCGACACCTACAAGCTGGAGCGTCAGTTCGCCAAGGCGGCCGCCGCTTACGCCGAGGTGGCCAAGCACTACCCTGAGTCAGAGGGCGCCCTCATCGCCCGGATAAGGCTGGCCGAGATCGGCGATGTAACCTCCGGCCAGCAAGAGAAGCTGGCTCGGGTGCTGGACATAGAAGCCAGCGGCCAGGCGGTGGAGACCTACAAGGAGATCGCCAAGAAGTACCCGGACAAGGCCGTGGCCCAATTGGCCCTCCTCAAGCTGGGCGCCTGGTACTACTCCCAGGAGGATTACGCTCAGGCCCTGACAACGCTGCAGCAGCTTCTCCAGCGCTACCCCGAGACCGAGTTCCTCAGGGACGCGACCTACGCCCTGCGCCAGGCTTTTGACAAGCAGATCCATCTGCTCGCCGCCAAGGGGAAGCCCATCGAGTGCGTGGCCCTGTACAGCTCCTTCGAGCCGGACCTGCCCCGGGAGCTGAGGGAGCGGTACTACAAGCTGCTGGGCCAGGCCTACGGCCAGCTCAAGCTCTACGCCAAGGCGGTCCAGTACTATGAAAAGGCCCTGCCCCACGACCCCAACGACCAGCAAGTGCTCTTGGGGCTGGCCGAGGCCTATTTCCAGGAGGGGAGCTTCGAGCCGGCCGCCGAGACGATCAACCGCTTCCTGGGTCTCTATCCGGCCCACGGCAGGGCCAACCAGATGCGCCTCCTCCTGGGCCGCAGCCTGGCTCGCCTGGGCCGCTACACCGAAGCGGTCAAGGCCCTCAAGGATGCCGAGGCCAAGGGGGTCGACGCCGAGGCCTACTGGTCGGCGGCCATCTTCGCCGCCGAGGGTCTGGTCAAGGACCGGCGCTTCCGGGAAGCGGCCGATCTCCTGAGCGGCGCCCCGGCCGCGCTCAAGGGCCAGGGCCACCTCTCGACCATCCTGGGCGAGGCTTACCTGGGCCTGGGGAAGTTCAAGGAGGCGGCCGAGTCCCTGGCCAGGGGGCTGGCCGATGTTCCGGTCGAGGGCGAGGCCCTGGGTCTCTACTACCGTCTAGGCCAGGCCTATTTCGGCGCCGGGGAGAGACGCAAGGCCCGTCAGGTCCTGGGTCAGGTCGCCGAGAGCGCCGATCCCTTCTGGAAGAAGCTGGCCGGCGACCGGCTCATGGTCGCCGAGGTCTCGGCCCGGCTGGCCGACCGTCAGGAGGTGTCCAAGCCGTGAGCAGCGCCGGCTACAACCTGCCCATTCTGGTGGTCGATCCTGAGCCCGGCCAGCGGATGGCCCTCTCCGATCTGCTCAGCCGCCACGGCCAGAGCGTCGACACCGCTCCTGATTCGGCCTCGGCCAGGGAGCTGCTGGAGCGTAAGGTCTACAAGCTCATCCTGGCCGAGTCGGCCCTGGCCGCCGGCGACGGAAAGTCCCTGCTCAGCGAGGTCCAGCGCCGGGCCGCCCAGACCCCGGTGGTCCTCCTGGCCCAGGAGGGGGACCTGCGCGAGGCCGTGGAGGCCATCCACCAGGGCGCCCTGGACTACCGCATCAAGCCCCTGACCAACGAGATCATCCAGGAGATCCTGGCCCAGCTGGCCGAGATCAATCGGGCCGTGGCCCAGAACCAGTTTCCGGTCCGGGGGGGCAAGTCGCGCCAGATCGTCACCGTCTCGGCCGAGATGAAGAACCTCCTCCAGATGGCTCGCTCGGTGGCCCCATCCCAGGCCACGGTCCTCATCAGCGGCGAGTCCGGAACGGGCAAGGAACTGCTGGCCCGCCACATCCACGCCCACTCCGACCGGGCCGAGGGCGCCTTTGTGGCCGTCAACTGCGCCGCCCTGCCCGAGAACCTGCTGGAGAGCGAGCTCTTCGGCCACGAAAAAGGGGCCTTCACCGGGGCCATAGCCCGCAAGCCGGGCAAGTTCGAGCTGGCCGACGGCGGCACCCTGCTCCTGGACGAGGTCAGCGAGATGGACCTGGCCCTCCAGGCCAAGCTGCTCCGGGTTCTCCAGGAGGGCGAGATCGACCGCCTCGGCGGCCAGAGGCCGGTGGCGGTGGACGTCCGGGTCGTGGCCACCACCAACCGGCGGCTGGAGGAGGAGGTGGAAAAGGGCCGCTTCAGGGAGGACCTCTATTACCGGCTCAACGTCATCCCCCTGCGCCTGCCCTCGCTCAGGGAGCGGCCCGAGGACATCGAACCCCTGGCCGAGCACTTCCTGGCCAAGTATTCGACCAAGAACAACCGGTCTGGCATCACCTTTGCTCCGGAAACCCTTGACCGGCTCAAGGCCCATTCCTGGCCGGGCAACGTCAGGGAACTGGAGAACATCATTGAAAGGGCCGTGTTGCTCAGCCAAAGTGAAGAGATCAAAGCACGCGATCTCCTCCTGGAGCCCAAGGCCGGGCCGGGTCCGGCCCGGCCGAGCGGCTCCTCCTACGCCGGACAGACCATCAGGGAGATGGAGCGGGACCTGATCGAATCGGCCCTGAGCCGGACCGGCGGCAACCGGACCCACGCCGCCAAACTTTTGGGCATCAGCGTCAGAACTTTGCGAAACAAGCTCAACGAGTACAAGCAGGACGCGGTCGAGGCCGAGCGGCGGACCGCCCTGGGAGGTTGACGGATGGGCGGCAAGCTCTTTGACGACAACATCCGCCTGCTGGACAACGTGGCCAACCTGCGGATCGACCGGCACAGCCTCTTGACCAGCAACCTGGCCAACATCGAGACCCCCGGCTACCAAACCAAGGACATCGACTTCGAGACGCGCCTGAGGGCGGCCCTGCCCGAGAAGAACCAGCTCCCGGTGGTCAGGACCAACGCCCGTCACATGCCGGTCTACGACGCCACCGGCCGGGTCAGACCGGAGGTGGTCAGCGGCGGCGAGGTCGACATCGACCGGCAGATGGCCAAGCTGGCCGAGAACAACCTGATGTACAACGCCCTGATCCAGCTCCTGGGGCGCAAGTACCGGGCCATCCGTGAGGCCGTCACCGAAGGAGGTCGCTGATGGATCTGGTCAGCTCCATGCACATCTCCGCGTCCGGGCTTTCGGCCCACCGGGTCCGGATGAACATCATCGCCATGAACATGGCCAACGTCCACACCACCCGCACCGCGGCCGGCGGGCCCTACCGCCGCAAGGTGACCATCCACGAGGCCGCGCCCTTCCGGGAGGAACTCATCCGGGCCCGGTCCAGCGAGGTCACGCGGGCCGAGCGCGGCGTCAAGGTCACCCAGATCGTCGAGACCGACGACCCGGTCCGCCGGGTCTACGACCCCGGCCATCCCGACGCCGACCAGACCGGCTACGTGAACTACCCCAACGTCAACGTGGTCGAGGAGATGGTCAACATGATGACCGCGGTCAGGGCTTACGAGGCCAACGTGACCGCCATCAACGCGGCCAAGGACATGGCCCTCAAGGCCCTCGAGATCGGACGATAGCTTAGTCAGGGAGGAGTGAGGCATGCGCGTGGACGACTACCCCGGCGCCAAGCAGGTCGAGCGACTGCCCGGCCAGGCCGCCGGCCAGAGCCAGGAGCTGGCCGAGGATTTTGGCCGGGCCCTGGACCGGGCGGTCCAGGCCGTTGACCAGTCCCAGAAGGCCGCCGACGGGGCCATTCAGGATCTGGCCGTGGGCCGGACCAGCCGCCTCCACGAGACCATGATGGCCGTGGAGGAGGCCGAACTGTCCCTGAAGATGCTTCTGCAGGTACGCAACAAGGCCCTGGAAGCCTACCGCGAGATCATGAGGATGCAGATCTAGATCTTAGGAGAGGGCCATGTTGCAGTCGATCAGCACCGCCCTGGGTCAATTCGCCGCCGTGTTCAAACGGCTCTCCCCGGCCAAGCAGGTTGGCGTGGCCGCGGCTCTCCTTGTCGTCATCGGCGGCTTCGTGGCCCTCATGATCCTGGCCGGCCGGCCGGAGTTCAAGGTCCTCTTCTCCAACCTGAGCCAGCAGGACGCCGCCGAGGTGGTCGAGAAGCTCAAGGAGCTGCGGGTGCCCTACCAGCTGGCCGCCAACGGCACGGCCGTGACAGTGCCGGCCGACAAGCTCTACGACACGCGGCTGGCCCTGGCCGGGGAGGGGCTGCCCAAGGGCGGCGGCGTGGGCTTCGAGATCTTCGACGAGACCAAGATCGGCGCCACCGAGTTCATGCAGCGGATCAACTACCAGCGGGCTCTCCAGGGCGAACTGGCCCGGACGATCAACCAGTTCGACGAGGTGGTCTCCTCCCGGGTCCACATCGTCGTGCCCCAGGACAGCCTTTTCATCGAGCAGGCCAAGCAGCCCAGCGCGGCGGTGGTCCTGCAGCTCAAGGGCTCGGCCCGCCTGAACCCGGCCAAGGTCCAGGCCGTGGTCAACCTGGTGGCCGGCGCGGTGGAGGGCCTCGAGGCCGGCAACGTCACAGTGGTGGATACGGCCGGCCGGGTGCTGTATGATAAAAAGGACGAGAGCCGGGTGGCCGGCCTTACCGAGGCCCAGTCGGACCACCAGCGCCAGGTCGAAACCACCCTGGCCGAGAAGGTCCAGTCGCTCCTGGACCGGGTGGTCGGAGCGGGCCGGTCCATCGCCAAGGTTTCGGCCGTGATCGACTTCTCCCAGCACAAGGAAGTCCAGGAGAGCTACGACCCGGACAGCGCGGTCATCCGCTCCTCCCAGGCCACCGAGGAGAACCAGGTCGGCCAGGGCACAAAGGCCCAGGGCTCGCCCGACGAGCAGTTCAAGGTGACCGGCCAGACCGGGGCCGGCGGCGGGGGCGAGCGGAACCAGTACACCCGGACCAGCGAGACCATCAACTACGAGATCAACAAGATCAACCGCCAGGTGGTCAAGCAGCCGGGCGACCTGAAGAGGCTTTCCGTGGCCGTCCTGATCGACGGCCGCTACGAGGAGAAGACCGGCCCGGACGGCAAGCCGGCCAGGACCTACCAGGCCCGCAGCCCCGAGGAGCTGGCCCAGTTCGCCGCCCTGATCCGCTCGGCCGTGGGTTTCGACGAGAAGCGGGGCGACGTGGTCCAGGTCTCGTCCATGGCCTTTGAGGCGGCCCCGCTGGTCGGGCCGGAGAAGCGGGGCATCGTCGAAATCCTCCTGGACTACGCCTCCCGCTACGCCCGGACGGCCGTGGTCGTTATCCTGGCCTTTCTCTTCTTCCTCATGATCGTCCGGCCGATGGTCCGCTGGAGCGGCCGCGAGCTCAAGGAGGCTCTGGTCGAGGCCAAGAAGCTGCCCGCGCCCGGCGGTGAGGAGGCGATCGGCGAACTCGAGGATCTGAGGCGCAAGATGGGACCCAAGGATAAGGCCGCCTGGCTGGCCCAGCGGGAGCCGGACCTGGCCGTGGAAGTGGTCAGATCCTGGCTTCACGAGAGCGCGCCGTCCAAGTAGAACCGTGTCGGTGTCAGGAGGGGCCAAGTGAAGGATCTCACCGGACCGCAAAAGGCCGCCATAGTCCTCCTCTCCCTGGGAGAGGAGTTCGCCGCCCAGGTCTTCAAGCGGCTGGACGAGGACGAGATCAAGGAACTGGGGCGGCAGATGTCCCTCATCCGCAACGTCCCCTCCAATATGGTCGAAGCCACCTTCAACGAGTTCAACCAGCGGGTCGGTTCGGACGTGGACCTGGTGGTCAAGGGCGACGACTTCGTTCGGCGGGCCCTGACCTCGGCCATGGGCGACAAGGCCTACCTTCTCCTGGAGGAACTGGAATCCGACCGGCGGCCCGAGCCCTTCCGGAAGATCAAGGACACTGACCCGCGGGTCCTGGCCAACTTCATCAAGAACGAGCACCCCCAGACCATCGCCGTGATCCTGGCCCACCTGGAAGCGAACAAGTCGGCGGAAATGCTCCGTTTCTTCCCGGAGAACCTCCAGCAGGAGGTCGTTCTCAGACTGGCCACCCTGGAGTCGGTCCCGCCCGGCGTGGTCGAGGAGATCGACAAGGTCCTCCAGGAGGAGGTCGCCTCCGAGGACATCGCCGAGGGCGGGGCCATCGGCGGGATTCAGGCCGTGGCCGAGCTGCTCAACCACGTGGACAAATCCACCGAGGAGATGATCCTGGAGCGCCTGGAGGAGTACCGCAGCGAGCTGGCCGACGAGATCCGGCAGCTCATGTTCGTCTTCGAGGACCTGACCAAGATAGACGACCGGGGCATCCGGACCATCCTCAAGGAGGTTTCCAACGAGGACCTGACCATGGCCCTCAAGACCGCCTCAGAGGATCTCAAGGGCAAGATACTGTCCAACGTCTCCGAGCGAGCCGCGGCCATGATCCAGGAGGACCTGGAAGTCATGGGCCCGGTCAGGCTCTCCGACGTGGAGCGGGCCCAGCAGAACATCACCAGGGTGGCCCGCCGCCTGGAGCAGGAAGGCAAGATAATCATCGGCGGCAAGGGCGGGGAAGACGTCTTTGTCTAGGATCATCAAGTCCGATTCTCCGGCCAAAGGGCTGGCCCAGGACATGGTCTTCAGCGACCTGGCCGCCGATCAGACCGCCCCTACCCGGAAGCCCCGCCGCTTCAAGCCAGCCGACTTTGTCTCCGTGACCGCCCGGCCGGAGCGGGTCTTTTCGCCGCGCTACGAAGGCCCGGACGCGGGCCGGGAAGGGGCCCCCAAGGGAGGCGGGGCCGCGGAGCCGGCGCCCCCCAAGCCCGAGGAGATTCTGGCCCGGGCCGAGGAGGAGGCCGGGGAGATTCGGGACCGGGCCCGGGAGGAAGGCCGCCAGGCCGGCCTGGAGGAAGGCCGGCTGGCCGGCCGGGAAGAGATCGGCCAGGCGGCCGAGCGGCTCCTGGCTCTGGTCCAGGATCTGGATCGCCTCCGGGCCGAGACCCTGGCCGAGGCGGAGGAGGAGATTATCGGCCTGGTGGTCCTGGCCGCCTCCAAGATCGCGGCCCGGGAGATCCGGACCGATCCCCGGCTGGTGGTCAATCTGATAAAGGAGGCGGTCGAGCGCCTCAGCCGGCCGGTCAGGCTGAAGATCAGGGTCAATCCCCAGGACCTGGAGCTGGTCGAGGACTACAAGGCCCGGGTCAAGGACGAGCGGCCCGAGCTGCAGCGGATCGAGCTGGCGGCCGACCCGGAGGTGCCCTCCGGCGGCTGCCTGGTGGAGAGCGAGAGGGAGACCATCGAGTCGACTCTCGAGTCCAGGTTGGCCTCGCTGAGCCAGATCATGGAGCAGGCTCTCAAGGGCGGGCCCAATGCGGCTTGACCTGTCCGCCTACCGCGAGGCCCTGGAACAGGCCAGCCTGGTCCGGCGCCACGGCCGGGTGGTCGAGGTGGTCGGCCTGGTCATCGAGGCCCAGGGCCTGGAGCTGCCCACCGGGGCCATGTGCCTGGTCGAGACCATGGATCAGTCGGGCAGCCTCAGGGCCGAGGTGGTCGGCTTCAGGGACGACAACAGCCTGCTCATGGCCCACGGCGACGCCCGGGGCATCAGGCCCGGGGCCAGGATCACGCCCCTGGGCGGCCAGGCCGTGGCCCAGGTCGGTCAGGGCGTTCTGGGCCGGGTCGTGGACGGCCTGGGCCAGCCCATAGACGGCCAGGGACCCCTGGAGTACTCGCGGCTCTACCCCCTCTACGGCCGGCCGATGAACCCCCTGGACAGGCCCCGCATCACCCAGCCGGTGGACGTGGGGGTCAGGGCCATCAACGGGCTCCTGACCCTGGGCAAGGGGCAGCGAATCGGCATTTTCTCCGGCTCCGGGGTGGGCAAGTCGACCATGCTGGGCATGATCGCCCGCAACACCGCGGCCGACGTGGCCGTGGTCGGACTCATCGGCGAGCGCGGCCGCGAGGTCAAGGAGTTCATCGAGATCAGCCTGGGGCCCGAGGGCCTGGCCCGGGCCGTGGTCGTGGCCGCCACCTCGGACCAGCCGCCCCTGGTGCGCATGCGCGGCGCCCACCTGGCCACGGCCGTGGCCGAGTTTTTCCGGGATCAGGGCCTGGACGTGGTCCTGATGATCGACTCCATCACCCGCCTGGCCATGGCCGGCCGCGAGGTCGGACTGGCCGTGGGCGAGCCGCCCACGAGCAAGGGCTACACCCCTTCGGTCTTCGCCCAGATGCCCAAGATCCTGGAGCGGGCCGGCACGTCCAAGAGCGGCGGGTCCATCACCGGCATCTACACCGTCCTGGTCGAGGGCGACGACCTCAACGACCCGGTGGCCGACGCCATGCGCTCGATTCTGGACGGACACGTGGTCCTGACCCGGGAACTGGCCGAGCAGAACCACTACCCGGCCATTGACGTCCTCAAGTCGGTCTCAAGGTTGATGATTGACGTCGCCCCCGAGAGCCAACTGGCCCTGGCCAGGCAGTTCCTTCAGATCATGGCCACCTACCGCCGCAACGAAGACCTGATCAACATCGGGGCCTACGTCAAGGGCTCCAATCCCCAGATCGACCAGGCCCTCAAGATGATCCAGGGCCTCAACGCCTATCTGCGCCAGCCCATCTTCGAGCGGGTCAACCTGGAGCAATCCCGGGCCGAACTGGGCGCGCTGCTGGCCAAGGCGGCCTGAGGCCATGGCTTTTCGCTTTCCCCTGGAGGCCCTCCTGAGGCAGAGAAGGCGCCTGCTCGAGCTGGCCCAAATGGCCCTGGCCCGGGAGATGAGGCGGGAGATCAGCCTCAGGGGAGTCATCCGGCATCTCAGAAGCAGGCGCCAGGAGGGGCTCGAGGAGCTGGCCCGGCTGGGCCAGGAGGGGATGGCCGCGGGCGATTACCTCATCAGACGCTGGTACCTCGACGGGCTCAGCCGCCAGATCGAGCGGACCCAGCGGGACATGGCCCGCTGCCAGCAGGACGTGGCCCGCCAGCGCCGGGCCGTGGTCGAGGCCAGCCAGAACAAGAAGATGGTCGAACGCCTCAAGGAGAAAGCCTGCCGGCGCTATGAGGTCGAGGAGAACCAGCGTCAGGCCAAACTCCTGGACGAGTTCGCCATCCTGGGATTCACCCGCCGACAGGGGGCGAGGCGTGGCTCAAGCTAAACGCTCCGGAACGGGCTGGCTCTTCTGGCTTAGGATCGCCGTCATCGGCCTGCTCGCGGCCAAGCTGGCCGTGGCCGGATTCAGCTTCAGCCGCGATTGGCTGGGCCGGGCCTTCCTGCCCGAAGCGGCTCAGGCCCAGCCGGCCGAGGAAAAGTCCAAGCCCCAGGCCGCCCAGCCCGGCCAGCCGGCCCAGGCGGAAAAATCCGGTCCGGCCCAGCCGGCCCCGGCGGCCAAACCCGGCCCGGACCAGCCGGCCCAGGCCGCCCCAGGATCCAAGGCCGGAGCGGCGGAGCCGGCCCAGGCCGAGGCCGAGAAGCTCACCCCGGCCCAGTTGGAGCTGCTCAGAGGCATCGAGGAGCAGAGGCGCAGCCTGGCCGCCCAGGAGGTCGCCCTGGAGCGACGCCGAGCCGAACTGGAGACCCTCCAGGCCGAGGTCGACCAGAAGATCGAGACTCTCACGAAGCTCAAGGCCGAGTTCGAAATCCAGATGGCCGCCGAGGAGAAGCGCCAGAACGAGAGGCTCAAGCACCTGGTCGGGGTCTACAGCAACATGAAGCCCCAGGCCGCGGCCGCGGTTATGGAGAAGCTGGACGACGAGATCGCGGTCCAGATCTTTCGCCAGATGCGTGGCCGGGACGCCGGCAAGATCCTGGCCAACATCAATCCGGCCCGGGCCTCTCGCCTGAGCGAGATGCTCTCGGAGGCGCCCAAGGAGGAATGAACTTTTCGCCGCACCGGAAAAGTTAAAGTCAAGCGGCCCAACGGCCGATAATAGTCGACGAGCCGGTAAGTCTTGCCCAGCCGGCCGGGAGCCCCTGGCCGGTTTGAGTCCTTATAACTTACTAATATAATTTCTGTTTATCCGACCAGGGCCGCCCTGGCACGCCCCTTGCCGAAAGTCTGGGCAAGACTTGAACTGGAGGCGGTCTTGAATTCCTCAATTCAAGTTCCCCAAGTCGGACAGATAACCGCCGGCCTGGCCCAATCCAGCCCGGTCAAGGATCGCCTGAACTCGGCCAGCCTGTTCAGTCAGATATTCGCCGCCCGGGCCGAGACCATGAAGAACCAGGCAAGATTTGCCTACTCGTTTGCGCCCGAAGTGGCCCGCCTGACCGATGGCGCCTGGGAGCCTCCGGTGGGGGCTTTCCGCCGGGAGGTGGAGCGCTACGGCCAGTCGGCCGAGGATGTCATTCTGGCCCCAGAGCAGGCGGAACATGTCAGGGAGGTGCTCGACGAGCTGGGTCTCAACGATCAGCAGATTCAGGACACCCTTCAGGCGGCCACCCGGGACGACGGCTCAATCAGCCTGAGATCCATCCTGGAGTCCGTGGCCCGCCTGAGACAGAGCGAGGCCGATAATCTGGGCAGCCAGCTGCCGGCCGGCCTGACGCCCCAGGTACTGGGCCTTCTGGGCAGGCTGGGGCTCGATCAGACCGACCTGGATCGGATTTCCAGCGAGTTGGGCGACGGCAGCGTTTCACTGAGGTCCCTGGCCAGGATCCTGGCCGGATTGGTCAATTCGAACAGCAGCCTCACCCAGGAGGACACGCAGCTCGTCCGCAGCCTTCTGCTGGCGACCGGCCTGAGTCAGTCCCAGGTCGACCAGCTCCTCCAGCGCCATCTCAACGAGGCCGGCGCGCTGACCGGCGGCGGGCTGGTCAATCTGTTGCGGGAAGCGGCCGCCGAGGGCGACCAGGGCATCCGCACGGCCAGGTCGGGTCGCCTGGCCAATCTGGTGGCCCAGATGCTGGAGGGCGCTCAGGTGGTCGATGGCCAGGGTCAGGCCCTGGCCACCCTGACCAGCGAAGAGCTGATCCAGCGCCTCAGGCAGGCCAAGCTCCAGGCCAAGCAGTCACTGGATTTCAGCTCCACGAACACCTCGACCGAGAGCGAGCGTCCGGTGCTGGACCCCAAGCTGGCGGCCAGGCTGGGCCTCAACACCGAGGCCGAGACCGGCCAGACCAAAGCCCGGGTAATGCTCACCCTGACCCAGAACAGTTTCTCCTCAAGCCAGTCCAACGCCCAGGCGGACGCGGGGCTGGACTGGTCGAGCCGTCTGGGGGCCGAGTTGGCCCAGGCGCTCCGTCAGATCAGGACCACCACCTCGGCCGAAACCGTCGAGACCAAGGCCCAGGTCACGGCCAAACCGGCCGTGCAGGTCAGTCTCGGCTCGATCAAAAGCGGCCTGGAATCCTCGGCCAGGCTGGCCGCCAGCAACACTTCGGCGGCCCGGATGCGACCTTCGGTCCTGCTGACCCAACTGAGCGAGCGCCTGGTGGTCATGGCCCGGACCGGCCAGTCCTCGGTCCGGCTCCAGCTCTCGCCGCCCGATCTGGGAAACATTCGGGTTGATCTTCAGGTCGAAGGCCAGAACGTCAAGGCCACGGTGGTGGCCGACAGCCATCAGGTGCAGCAGATCCTGGGCTCGCACAGCTCTGATCTGAGGCAGTCCCTGGCCGACCAGGGCTTCAACCTGGATCAGTTCGAGGTCCTGGTTCGCGACGACGAGCGCCAGGCCTCCTCCGGCGACTCCGAGTCGGACCAGGGCGGCGGTCAGGGCCGCTCCGGGAGCGGCGAAGAGATCGAGGGCCTCGAAGCCGAAATCCGTTCTGATCTCAGCCGGCTGATCATGCGCAGCCGGCTCTACGTGGTTGCTTAGGAGAGGGAGATGATCCAATCGCTTATGGGCAGCAAAGGTCTGGGCCAGCCCGTCACGGCCACCCGGGCGGTCAAGGCGGCCCCCCAATGGAGCACCTATCTGCCTTCCCTGGCCGCGGCCGCCTCCGCCTCCCTGCCCAGCGCGGGCCTCAAGACGGCCGCCACCGCCGGCTCCTCTTCCACCACCAACCTTCTGACGGCCAGCGACGCCAGCGAGCAGAGCGGCCCGCCCTGGGACGTGGACGCGCTCAATGAGGGCCTGCCCGACAACACCCTGGACAAGGACGACTTCCTGATGCTCTTCGTCGAGCAGCTCCAGAACCAGGACCCGCTCAACCCCATGGAGGCCGACCAGTTCGTGGCCCAGTTGGCCACCTTCAGCCAGCTGGAGCAGCAGTACAACACCAACGAGCTGCTGACCACCATCGCCGCCTATCAGTCTTCCATCAACTCGGCTCAGTCCATGAGCCTGCTCGGCCGCCAGATCCAGACGGTGGGCAACCTGATCACCGTGGACGACGGCCAGGCCACTCCGATCAGCTACGCCCTGACCGAGACGGCCACGGTGACCATGAGGATCTACGACAGCGAGGGGGAGCAGGTCAGGACGATCAGCCTGGGCCAGCAGATCCGAGGCATTCACGACTACACCTGGGACGGCAAGGACGACGATGGCGACGACGTGTCCGACGGGGCCTACACTTTCCGGCTGGAGGTCCGAGACACCAGCGATCGGCTCATCACCGACGTGTCCGTCGCCTGCCAGGGCGAGGTGACCGGTATCAGGTTCGACGAGAACGGCGTCCCCCTGCTCCTGGTCGGGCCTTACGACCCCAGTCAGACCGACGACGACGGCCAGCCCATCGACAACCGCATCGAGGTCGAGATGGGCGACATTCTGGAGATCCTGACGCCATCGACCACGACCACGGACCAGGACTCCTCGTCGGATATCACCACTCAGTCCCAGAACACCCCGCTCGGGCTCATGAGCGGCTACAAAATCACGCCGGCCAAGGTTCGCCAGGCCTCGACCTGGCTCAGGCGGTCGAGCCTTTAGGTAGAGAGGGTAGAGGAGGGAACGGAAGATGCTCAGATCCCTGTACTCGGGCATTACCGGCATCAACGTCTCGGGCATGGCCATGTCGGTCATCGGCGACAACCTGGCCAACTCCCAGACGGCCGGGTTCAAGAGGTCCAGGGCGGTCTTCGAGGATCTGATCGCTCAGAACATCGCCAGCCGGACCGCGGGCAACCAGGTCGGTCTGGGGGCGACCACGTCGGCCGTCTGGCGCGACTTCTCCCAGGGCGCCATCGAGAACTCGAGCCGGAACCTGGACATGGCCATCAACGGCCAGGGCTTCTTCGTCCTCCAGAACCGCAGCTCGGGCACCGGCTCGACCAGCGCCACCGGGGCCTATTACACCCGGGCCGGCAACTTCGACCTGGACCGCAACGGCTACGTCACCAATCCGGCCGGCTACATCCTCCAGGGCTGGACCATTGACCAGACCACCGGGGCCAGGGGGGCCTACGGCAACATCCAGGTGGCCAACACCCGCCTCGAGGGTGAGGCCACCTCCAACGTTTATTTCTCCCTCAACCTGGACCCCAACGAAACAGCCAACGACTACTACCTCCAGAGCGACTCCTTCACCGACCGGGACGTGGTCATCAACAGCGGCGCCGCGGCCTCGTTCACCTTCAGCGTGGCCGACGAAATGATCAACGTGACCATCGCCAATCCGACCGACGTCTCCGGCGCGGCCAGCCTCATCTCCACGGCTCTGGGCGCGGCGGCCCACTCCGGAACGGTCAGCATCGTCAGCACCACCACTGGAGTGGCCATCAGGATCGAGCCGGCCCGCGACGACTGGTCCATCCACGTCACCACCGACAACACCACCGACCCGACCGTGACCGACGGCCTCAACTTCGACCGGACCGGGGCCGTCAGCGGCAGCGCCTTCAGCAGCTCCGACAGCTCGACCTACGACTACACCACCTCGATCAACATCTACGATGATCAGGGCAACCCCCACTCGGTCAACTATTACTTCCGCAAGACGTCCGAGAACGAGTGGCAGTGGTACACCGTGTCCAGCGACTCCACCGCGGGCACGCAGATGGGCACCCTGACCTTCAGTTCGACCGGCGTTCTGACCACCGGCGACCCCGGCTCGGCCGACTTCAGCTTCATCACCGGCGTCACCCAGACGGTGTCCATCGATTTCAGCCCGACTGGCTCCTACGGCGCCACCAGCCAGAACGGCAACACTTACGTCACCTACTACATCGGGCAGGACGGCTACGCCCCCGGCTCTCTGGAGTCCCTCGAGGTCAACCAGCAGGGCGTCATTGCCGGCATATACTCCAACGGCGAAAAGGTAGCCCTGGCCCAGGTGGCCCTGGCCCGCTTCCAGAGCGAGCAGGGTCTCCAGCGCGAGGGCGGCACCCTCCTGACCGAGACCCGGGACTCGGGCGAACCGGTCCTCAACATCGCCGAGGAGGGCGGCAACGGCTCGGTCCTGGGCAACGCCATCGAGGAATCCAACGTCGACCTGGCCGAGGAGTTCGTCCAGATGATCGTTGCCCAGAGAAGCTTCCAGGCCAACTCCAAGGTCATCTCCACCTCGGACCAGCTCCTGGCCGAGTTGATGAACATCAGACGCTAGGCCCGCCTCGTCTCTCCCCTGCCTCGCCCGGCCCCTTCAAGGGGCCGGGCGCCACTTTTATGACGGCCAAGGTTTTGCTTTGACGCGTTTGAAGGCAAGAGTTAGAGTTAAAGCGGGCTGTTAGGTCAATCTAGAGCTGCGCCGGAAGGCCGCCCGGATCAGAATAAGTCTTTCCAGCTATGATGTTGATAAAATTGCCAAACATGTCTATGACCGGCTGGCATGGGCCTTGCTTCATAACCGGCCCAGAGGCCGGTGACAGTTACGCGGGGGTTCAATGGATCTAGCCACTGTCTTGGGAGTCGTCTCCGCCTTCTCCCTGGTGCTCCTCTCGATCATGACCGGCGGCGGCCTGGGCGCCTTCATCAACCTGCCCTCGCTCATGATCGTGGGCGGCGGCACCCTGGGCGCGACCATGGTCAACTATCCCCTCGGCGACGTGATCGGGGTCATCAAGGTCGGGATGAAAGTTCTCTTCAGCAAGGCCACCTCGGCGCCCGAGCTGGTGGCCAACTTCGTCGAGTACGCCACCCGGGCCCGCCGGGAGGGCATTCTGGCCCTGGAGAGCTCGGTCGAGGCGGCCGGAGACGATTTTCTGCGCAAGGGCCTGCAGCTCACCGTGGACGGACTGGAGCCCCAGGCCATCGAGGAGATCCTCCAGACAGAGATCGACTACGTCGAGACCCGGCACAAGCTGGGGGCCGACATCTTCCAGACCATGGGCACCTTTGCCCCGGCCCTGGGCATGATCGGAACCCTCATCGGCCTGGTCCAGATGCTCCAGTCCATGGAGGATCCCTCGGCCATCGGTCCGGCCATGGCCGTGGCTCTGATAACCACCTTCTACGGGGCCATGGCGGCCAACATCCTTTTCCTGCCCATGGCCGGCAAGCTAAGGAAGCGCTCCCAGGAAGAGGTGATGGTCAAGGAGATGATCCTGAACGGCATCCTGTCCATCGCCCGGGGCGACAACCCCCGCATCCTGGAGCAGCGGCTCCACTCCTTCATCCCGCCGGACCAGCGGCACTCGTCCTTCAGTTAGGGGGGCTCTGGTTTGGCCAGGAAGAAAGCCCTAGCTGAAGCCCCAGAGAGCGACAAGACCGTCGTCTTGTTTCTGTCGCTGATGATCCTGATGCTGGCCTTCTTCATCATGATGGTCTCCATGTCCAAGATCCAGGAGAAGAAGAAGGAGGCGGTCCTGGAGTCGATTTACTCCACCTTCGGCTTCCTGCCCGGCGGCAGGAGCCCCATGTTCGGCTCCCTGGGGGCCACGCCCGAGAAGACGCCGCCGCTGACGCCCCTGGCCACCGACTTCCAGGAGATAAAGCGGCTGGCCTTCAACACCCCGGGCAGCGACAAGATAGATCTTCTCTCGGAACCCGGTGTCAGGACCGTGATCATCAATCGCGAACTGCTCTTCGAGCCCGAGGGCCTTGAGCTCAAGCCCGAGGCGATCCACTTTCTGTCCGGCCTGGCCGCGATAATCCAGTCGAGTCCCTACGCCGTGTCCGTGGAAGGCCACACCGACGACATTCCGCCGCCGCCCGGCGCGCCGGCGGACAACAACTGGGCCCTGTCCGGCTTGCGGGCCCTGTCCGTGCTCAAGTTTCTGGAAGCCAGCGGGGTGGACGGCAAACGGCTGTCCGCTCGCGGTTACGGGCCCAACCGTCCGCTCAGGCCCAACACCAGCGCCGCCAACCGGGCCCTGAATCACCGGGTCGAGATCAGGCTGGACGAGAGGGCGGCCGGCCGGGTGGAGGAGCTCAAGCTCCTGGAGAGCCCGGGCCAGACGCGTTACAAGGGCTTCACCTTTGACATCATCGATCGGAGAGGGCGCTGAGGCATGGCCAAACGGCAAAAGGCCGAAGTCGTGGGCGTGGACCCCAACGGCTGGATGCTCACCTTTTCCGATCTGGTCACTCTGCTGCTCACCTTCTTCGTCATGCTCCTGTCCATGTCCAGCATGGACATGGACAGGCTCCAGAAGATCTTTTCGATCTTCACCGCCGGCAGCGGCGCCCTGGAGATGACTGACCGGGCCAAGGTCGAGTCCGTCGAGGACCAGCTCCAGCAGTTGGGCCGCCTGACCCTGGATCGGCTGCCCAACGAAGAGACCCTCCGGCAGATGCTCCTCGAGCCCCCAGACGCCCTCAATACGGCCGTCCTGAGAGACCTGGCCAAGGAGATCGAGGTCAAGCGCTCGGAGAGGGGCATAATAATGGTCTTCGGGGCCAGAGCCCTTTTCGACCTCGGCCAGGCCGTGCTCAAGCCGGAGGCGCGCCTGCTCCTGGAGCGGTTGGCCAAGGTGATCAAGCAGATGGATCGACCCATTTCGGTGGAGGGGCACACCGATAACATACCCCTGAGGCCCGGAGGCCGCTTCGCCACCAACTGGGATCTTTCCCTGGCCCGGGCCCTGGCCGTGAGGGACTTTCTGGTCGAGAGCCAGGGCGTTGACCCGCGACGGATCCGCGTGGCCGCCCTGGGGGACACCAAGCCCGTCGGGGACAACTCGACCCCCGAGGGACAAGCCCGCAACCGCCGGATCGAAGTCGTCTTCGACTGGCTGGACTGAAAGAACGGGCGGATGAGCGGAGACGGCGACCTCGGCGATAACAGGATCAAGCTAGTCTCCGGCCGGCCGGAGTGAAAGGAGAGGCAGATGGCCAAGGACGAAGAACTTGCCGAAATCACGGGCGAGGAGGAAGCGCCCCCCAAGAAGTCGCGCCTGAAGCTGATCATCATCCTGGGCGCGGGGCTGATCGTCCTGGGCGGCGGCGGGTTTTTCGGCTACAAGTTCTTCCTGGCCAAGCCGAAGCCGGCCGTGACCGAGCAGGGCCAGGAACAGGCCAAAGACGGCAAGAAACCGGGCGAGGCGGAGGTGGTCTATCCGCTGGATCCGTTCATCGTCAACCTGGCCGACCCGCTGGGCAACCGCTATCTCAAGGTCAAACTGGTCCTTGATCTGGGCTCGGCCGAGGTCCAGGCCGAGGTGGAGAAGAAGATCCCCCAGCTCAGGGACACGATCCTGCTTCTCCTCTCCTCCAAGCTCCTGGCCGAGGTTAACACCATGGAAGGCAAGCTCAAGCTCAGGAGCGAGCTCCTGTACCGGGTCAACCAGCTTCTGACCAGGGGCCGGGTGACGACGGTCTACTTCACCGAGTTCGTGATTCAGTAGAAGGGGGATTCCATGAGCAAGATTCTCTCCCAGGACGAGGTCGATGCCCTCTTGAGAGGGATGTCCGGCGGGGAGATCGAGGTCGAGGCCGACCACATCGCCGACCAGGATGGGGTCATCCCCTATGACCTGACCAACCAGGATCGGATCATCCGGGGCCGGATGCCCACCCTGGAGATCATCAACGACCGCTTCGCCCGGCTGTTCAGGACCTCCATCTCCGGGGCCCTGCGCAAGGTGGTCGACGTCTCGACGACCTCGGTGGACATGATCAAGTTCGGCGAGTTCATGCGCTCCCTGCCGGTGCCGACCTCCCTGCACATCTTCAGGATGGAGCCCCTGCGGGGCCACGCCATCATGGTCATCGAAACCAGGCTGGTCTTCAACCTGGTGGACTCCTTCTTCGGCGGCGCCGGCAAGAGCGACATCAAGATCGAGGGCCGCGACTTCACCCCCATCGAGCAGCGGGTGACCAAGCGGGTCGTGGAGATGGCCCTGTCCGACCTGGAGAAGGCCTGGCGGCCCGTCCACGACATCAGCCTCATCTACGTCCGTTCCGAGATCAATCCCCAGTTCGCCGGCATCGTGCCGCCCACTGACGTGGTCCTGGTCATCAAGTTCGATCTGGAGATGGAGCAGGGCTCGGGGACGATCATTGCCTGCGTTCCTTATTCGACCATCGAGCCGATCCGCGACAAGCTCTACGCCGGCTTCCAGTCCGATCAGCTCGAGGTGGACTACGAATGGATGCGCCGCTTCAAGTCTCAGCTCCGAGAGGCGGAAGTCCGGATCAGCGTCCAGCTGGGCCGCACGACCATCACCGGGCGGGACCTCCTCCAGCTCAAGGAGGGCGACGTCATTCAACTCAACCAGAGCGTGGCCGATCCGATCGTCGCCTTTGTCGAAGGCGTGCCCAAGTTCAGGGGCGTGCCCGGGACCATCGAGGGCAATCAGGCCTTCAAGGTGATGAAGCGGATCACTTACGAGACAGCGAGGTAGGAGATCATGGCCGAAGAGTGGCAGGACAACGCCGATGATTTGGGCGATCTGAGCGTGCCCGATCCCGGTGCGGTCAAGGAGGCCCCGGCAAAGAAGAAGTCGCCCGACCTGGAGTTCATCCTCGACATTCCCCTCGAGGTTTCGGTGGAGCTGGGTCGGACCAACATGCTGGTCAACGACCTCCTCCAGCTGGGCCAGGGCTCGGTCATCGAACTGACCAAGCTGGCCGGAGAGCCCATGGAGATACTGGTCAACGGCAAGCTGATCGCCAGGGGCGAGGTGGTGGTGGTCAACGAGAAGTTCGGCGTCCGCCTGACCGACATCATCAGCCCCATCGAGCGGGTCAAGAGCCTGGGCTGAAGCCGGTGGACTACGACCTGACCGCGGCCACCCTGAAGATGTTCGGCGTGCTGGGCCTCATCCTGGGCCTGCTCGTCGGGGCGGTCTGGCTGCTGAGGCGCTTCATGTCCCGGACCGGGTCGCTGCCCCTGGCCGGCGGCGAGCTGGCCGTCCTGGCCCAGTACCCCCTGGGCCCCAAGAAGGTCCTGGCCCTGGTCCGGGTGGCCGATCAGGTGCTCCTCCTGGGCGTGACCGAGGCGAACATCAATCTCCTGAGCCGCATCGAGGACGAGGCTTTTCTGGCCAGGCTCAAGAGACCGAACCCGGGCCGGCCGAACGATTTCCGGAGCCTGCTCAAGCGCCTGACCGGACGGTCGGGCCAGGAGTCGGGGACATGAGGTCGCGGCGGCGGTTTCCCTTCGGCTGGCTGGGCCCGGTTTTCCTGGCCGGGCTGCTCCTGAGCCTCTCCGCCGGAGCCGCCCTGGCCCAGGAGGGACCGGCCGCGCTGCCGGGCCTCAACCTGGACCTGGGCCGCTACACCCAGCCCGACCAGATTTCGATCCTGCTCCAGGTGGTCATCCTCCTGACCGTCCTGTCCCTGGCCCCGGCCATCCTGGTGATGATGACCTCCTTCACCAGGCTGGTGGTCGTCTTTGGCTTTCTGCGTCAAGCCGTTGGCACCCAGCAGATGCCGCCCAACCAGATCATCATCTCCCTGGCTCTCTTCCTGACCTTTTACATCATGGCTCCGGTCTTCTCCGAGGTCCATTCCACGGCCCTGCGGCCCTATCTGGACGAGGAGATATCCCGGAGCGAGGCCTTGAACCGGGCCCAGAAGCCAGTTCGGGCCTTCATGTTCAAGCAGACCAGGGAGAAGGACCTGGCCCTCCTGGTCAAGGTCAGCGGCGGACAGAGGCCCAGGAACCCGGAGGACGTGCCGACCCTGACCCTCATCCCGGCCTTTGTCATCTCCGAGCTCAAGACGGCCTTTGAGATCGGCTTCCTCCTTTACGTCCCCTTCCTGATCATCGACATGGTCGTGGCCAGCGTCCTGCTGTCCATGGGCATGATGATGCTGCCGCCGGTGATGGTCTCCCTGCCGTTCAAGCTGATGCTCTTCGTCCTGGTGGACGGCTGGCACCTGGTGGTGGGCTCGCTGATCAAGAGCTTTGCCTGAGGAGGGATCGTGACGCCTGATTTCGTGGTCGGTTTCGCCAGGGGAGCGGTGGAGATGACCCTGCTCCTGGCCCTGCCCATGCTGGGCATCGGCCTAGTGGTCGGCCTGGTGATCGGCCTCTTCCAGGCCGTCACCCAGATCCAGGAGATGACCTTGACCTTTGTCCCCAAGATTCTGGCCGTCTTCGCGGCCCTGGTCATTTTCGCGCCCTGGATTCTGACCAAGATCGTCAACTACACCACCAACCTGATCAACAACATCCCCATGTACATCCGTTAGGCGGCCATGGACTTCCTGAGCTTCAATCCGGATTCGATCCGCGTCTTCCTCCTCCTGGTGGTGCGCTGCTCGGCGGTCCTGTTCATCATCCCCTTCTTCGGTTCGCGCAACTGGCCCCTCCTGGCCAAGGCCGGCCTGACCATGCTCATGGCCTTCCTGCTCTACCCCGCGGCCCGGGCCCAGAACTGGCCCCTGCCGCAAGACATCCTGGACTTCGGCCTGGTCGTCCTGGCCGAGATGCTCCTGGCCCTCTGCCTGGGCCTGACCATCCACATCATCCTGGCCGGGATCCAGCTAGGCGGTCAGCTGGTCGGATTCCAGCTGGGCTTCGGCATCGTCAACGTCCTGGACCCCCAGTCCGGGGCCCAGGTCTCCATCGTGGCCCAGCTGGCCTACCTCATCGCCGTGCTCCTCTTCCTGGCCCTGGACGGGCACCACCTCCTCATCATGGCCCTGAGCTGGAGCGTGGGAACAATCAAGCCCGGAGTAATCAATCTATCCACTGATTTATTGAAGCAGATTATCGGCCTGGTCCTCCAGCTCTTCGCTCTGGGGATCAAGCTGGTGGCCCCGGCCGTGGCCGCCCTGCTCCTGACCCACACGGCCATGGGCATCGTGGCCAAGGCCGTGCCCCAGATCAACGTCCTGCTGATGAGCTTCCCCCTGACCATCAGCGTCGGCCTCTTCTTCTTCGGCTTCTGCCTGACCCTCCTGGGCGGGTACATGAGCGGTTTCGTGGGCCGGGACCTGGGGATCATGCTCAACCGGACGGTCCGCCATTTGGGAGGCGGTTAGAGAGTGCCCGAGAACGGTTCCCAGGATAAGAGCGAAAAGGCAACCCCCAAGCGGCGGCGCGACGCCCGCAAGAAGGGCAACGTGGCCAAGTCCAGGGAGATCCCCTCGGTGGCCGTGCTCCTGGCCGGCCTGGGCACGCTCTCCCTGACCGCATCGAGCATCTACACCCACATGACCGGCCTGATGAGCCAGACCCTCAGCCAGGTCGGCCTGCTCAAACTGGGCAGCGGCGACGGCACCCTCCTGTTCCACCGGGCGGCCATGACCCTGGCCAGCGTGGTCCTGCCGGTCATGCTGGTGGTCACCTTCGTGGCCGTGCTGACCAACTACGTCCAGATCGGGGCCCTGTTCACCGTCGAACCGCTCAAGCCCAAGTTCGACAAGATCAACCCGATGAAGGGGCTCAAGAACCTCTTCTCGATCCGGACCCTCTTCGAGGCGGCCAAGAACTTGATGAAGCTGATCATCATCGGCTACATCGCCTACCTGACCCTCAAGGGCGAGTGGGACAACCTGCCGGCCCTGGTCAACCTGGACACGATCCAGATCCTCATCTTCATTCTCCAGGTGGCCTTCAAGGTCTTTCTGCGCTGCTGCCTGGCCATCCTGATCCTGGCCGTCCTGGATTACGCCTACCAGAAGTGGCAGTACGAGAAGAACCTGAGGATGTCCAAGCAGGACGTCAAGGACGAGTTCAAGCAGCGCGAGGGCGACCCCCTGGTCAAGTCGCGCATCCGCGCCATCCAGCGCAAGCTGGCCAGCCAGCGGATGATGGAGGCCGTGCCCGAGGCCGACGTGGTCGTGACCAACCCGACCCACCTGGCCGTGGCCCTCAAGTACATAAGCGGCGAGATGGAGGCGCCCCAGGTGGTGGCCAAGGGGGCCGGCCTGGTGGCCGAGAGGATCAAGCAATTGGCCGAGGCCTACGGCGTGCCCATAGTGGAGAACAAGCCCCTGGCCCAGTCCCTGTTCAAGCTGGAGGTGGGGCGGATCATCCCGGTGGAGCTCTATCAGGCCGTGGCCCAGCTGCTGGCTTACGTCTACTCGCTCAAGGGCGGGAAGGCGGCCCGGGGGGCGGCCGCCTAGGCCGGGGAGAGGAGGAGCGTGGCTCAGCCCGCGACAACCAAGCGCCCGGCCCGTCGGTTCAGCGTCCGCCTGAGCGGCGGCAGCGAAGTCACCCTGGCCGTGGGCGTGGTCGGCATTCTGCTGATCATGGTCATCCCCCTGCCGACCAGCCTGCTGGACGTGCTCCTGGCCTTCAACATCACCTTCGCCGTGGTCGTGCTCCTGACCTCGATCTACACCCTCAAGCCCCTGGACCTGTCAATTTTCCCCGGACTGCTGCTCCTGACCACCCTCTACCGTCTGGCCCTCAACGTGGCCTCGACCCGGCTGATCCTGCTCCACGGGCACGAGGGCACCCTGGCCGCCGGCCGGGTGATCAAGTCCTTCGGCCAGTTCGTGGTCGGGGGCAACTACTTCGTCGGCCTGGTCGTCTTCCTGATCCTGGTCATCGTCAACTTCGTGGTCATCACCAAGGGCGCCGAGCGCATCGCCGAGGTGGCCGCCCGCTTCACCCTGGACGCCATGCCCGGCAAGCAGATGGCCATCGACGCCGACCTCAACGCCGGCCTGATCGGCGAGGGCGAGGCCCGCAAGCGCCGGGAGCTGATCGCCCGGGAGGCCGACTTCTACGGGGCCATGGACGGCGCGGCCAAGTTCGTCCGGGGCGACGCCATCGCCGGAATAATCATCACCCTGGTCAACATCCTGGGCGGGTTGGCCGTGGGCCTGGGCCAGCAGGGCATGACCCTGAGCACGGCCCTGACCAACTACACGGTCCTGACCATCGGCGACGGCCTGGTGACCCAGATTCCGGCCCTGATCATCTCCACCTCGGCGGGTATAATCGTCTCCCGGGCCGCCTCGGACATGTCCATGGGCCAGGAGTTCACCCGGCAGTTCAGCCTCCAGCCCAAGGCCTTGCTCCTGGCCGGGGGGATCATCTTCTTCATGGGCCTGGTGCCGGGCCTGCCGACTCTGCCCTTCGTCATCCTGGGCAGCGGCATGGCCGGGGTGGGCTGGCTTATCATCAGGGAGAAGCGCCGGAGCGAGGAGAAGGCCATCGCCGCCAAGGCGGCCGCGCCGCCGCCCAGCTTCACCCCAGAGCAGGCCGAGTCGCTCCTTAGCCTGGATCTGCTGGAGCTCGAGGTCGGCTACGGGCTGATCCCCCTGGTGGACGAGGAGCAGCAGGGCGACCTCCTGGAGCGGATCAAGTCCATCCGCCAGCAGTTCGCCCTGGAGCTGGGCATCATCGTGCCGCCGGTGCACGTCCGCGACAACCTCCAGCTCAAGCCGGGCGAGTACACCATCCTGATCAAGGGCAACGAGGTCGCCCGGGCCGAGCTGATGGTCGGCTACTACCTGGCCATGGATCCCGGCGACGCCAAGCGGACCATCGAGGAGGGCATCCCCACCCGGGAGCCGGCCTTTGACCTGCCGGCCTTCTGGATCCCCGAGTCCAGGCGCGAGGAGGCCCAGTTCGCCGGCTACTCGGTGGTCGACCTGTCCACGGTGGTGGCCACCCACCTCTCCGAGGTCATCCGGACCCACGCCCACGAGCTTCTGGGCCGCCAGGAGGTCCAGCGACTCCTGGACAACCTGGCCAAGAGCAATCCCAAGGTGGTCGAGGAGCTGATGCCTCACCTGCTCTCCCTGGGTCAGGTCCAGAAGGTCCTCCAGAACCTGCTCCGGGAGCGAGTCTCCATTCGCGACCTCCTGACCGTGGTCGAAACCCTGGCCGACTACGCCAGCGTGTCCAAGGACCCCGAGATCCTGACCGAGTACGTCCGCCAGAGCCTGGCCCGGTCGATCATCCGGCCCTACCTGACCCCGGAGGGAGTCCTGCCGGTCATGACCCTGGATCCCCAGCTCGAGGACCGCTTCTCCGAGGGGATCCAGCAGACCGACCACGGCTCCTTCCTCAACCTGGAGCCGAACCTGGTCCAGCGGATCATCAAGGCGGTCAGGAAGAAGGTCACCGCCTTCGGCGAGCAGAGCTACCAGCCCATCCTGCTCACCTCGCCCCTGGTCAGGCGGCACCTCAAGCGGATCATGGAGCGTTTCACCCCGGCGCTGGTGGTCATTTCCCACAACGAGCTCCTGCTCGAAATAGAGATCAGATCATTGGGAACGGTGAGTTTGAGGGATGCGGATTAGTCGCTATCGAGGGGCCAGCCTCAAGGAGGCCCTGGCCAGGGTCAAGGCCGAGCTGGGGCCCGAGGCGGTCCTGCTCTCCTCGCGGACCCTCTCGCCCAAGGAGGCCAAGCCGGGCCAGAAGGTCGAGCTGACCGTGGCCCTGGACGAAAAGTTCCCGGACGGCCCGGGCGGGGGGAGCCTGGAGGAGAAGCTCTGCCTGAACCAGATCCGGGAGGACCTGAGCCACATCAGGGGCCTCCTGGCCGCCACCGCGGCCAAGGAGTTCATTCCCCAGCTGGTCCGCTCCAACTCCAGCCTCCGCCTCTTCTTCGAGCGCCTCCTGGCCGCCGGGGTGGAGGCCAGACTGGCCCTGGAGCTGATCGAGAGCCTGATGCCCCGGCTGCCGGCCCGGCCCGGAGTCGAGCTGGTCCATCAGGAGCTCTCCCGGGTGCTCAGCCAGGCCCTGGTGGTGGCCGCCCCGGAGGCCGGCAAGCCCATCCGCTGGGCCCTGGTCGGCCCCACCGGCACCGGCAAGACGACCACCCTGGCCAAGCTGGCCGCCCGTTTCGCCCTGAGCCAGGGCCGTTCGGTGGGCTTGATCAGCGTGGACAACTACCGCCTGGCCGCCACCGAGCAGCTGTCCGCCTACGGCCGGCTGATGGGCCTGGAAGTGAAAGTAGCGTATAATAGAGATGAGGTCCGGCAGGCGCTCCAGGCCCTGAGGGAGCGTGAGGTCGTCCTCGTGGACACGGCCGGGAGGAGCCCTAACCATCTGCTGAACATGAACGAGCTGAAGATGCTTCTTGGAGACGCGGCAGGGCTGGAAAAATGGCTGGTTCTGCCGGCCACCAGCAAGGACCGCGACCTGGCCGCGGCGACGCGCCGGTTCATGGAGGTCGGTCTCTCCGGGCTCATCTTCACCAAACTCGACGAGACCGACCGTTACGGCGATCTGATCAACCAGGTGCTCAGGTTCAGGTTGCCGGTGGCCTACCTCAGTTCCGGGCAGCGGGTGCCCGAAGACCTCGTGCCGGCCACCCGGGAGAGACTCTTGAGACTGGTTCTGGACGGACAAGCGCCGCCGAAGGAGAGGGCTGATGACAAGACCGAGGGCTGATCAGGCCGCCGGGTTGAGAAGCATGAAGACCGGAGCAGGTGCCTCCAGGGGCCAGATCAAGGTCATCTCGGTGACCAGCGGCAAGGGCGGAGTGGGCAAGACCAACATCGTGGCCAACCTGGCCATCTCCATGTCCCGGCTGGGCCGGCGGGTCCTGGTCATGGACGCCGACCTGTCCCTGGCCAACCTGGATATCCTCCTGGGCCTGAACCCCAAATACCACCTCGGCCACGTCTTCCACGGCGAAAGGCACCTGGACGAGATCATCATCGAGGGTCCGGCCGGGATCAAGATCCTGCCGGCCTCCTCCGGCTTCCAGGATCTGACCATCCTGGACTCGGAACAGAAGCTGGCCCTCCTGGAGGAGGTGGACTCCCTGGAGGACCAGTTGGACGTTCTCCTGATCGACACCTCGGCCGGCATCGGCGACAACGTCCTCTACTTCAATCTGGCCGCTCAGGAGCGGATAGTTATCGTTACCCCGGAGCCGACCTCGATCACCGACGCCTACGCCCTGATCAAGGTCCTCTTCACCCAGCATCAGGAGAAGAACTTTCGCGTCCTCATCAACGAGGCCCGCAGCGATAAGGAGGCCCGGGAGGTCTTTCGCAAGCTGGTCACCGTGGCCGACCGCTTCCTGGGCGGGGTCTCCCTGGACTACCTGGGCCTGATCCCCTACGACACCTCGGTGCCCAGCGCGGTCAGGCGCCAGGAGGCCGTGGTCGAGGCCTATCCCAACTCTCCGGCCAGCCGCAACTTCGTCAGGCTGGCCAAGGCGCTTCTCGAAGATGAATCCAGGGGGGGCCTGGAGGGCAACATCCGCTTCTTCTGGAAGAGGCTTTTCGACTATCAACCCTTCGAGGCGGAACAGGGCGGGGAGTGACCAAGGGGCAGACACAGGCCCTGGGCGCTTACGCCCGGACGGGTCATCCCGGCGGCCACCTCTCTCCGGCCGAGCGGGAGGCTCTGATCCTGGAGCACAGCAGCCTCATCCGCTACGTGGCCGGCCGGATCGCCGTCCGGCTGCCCCCCCATCTGTCCCTGGACGACCTCATCAGCGCCGGGGTGCTCGGCCTGATCGACGCCGTGGACAAGTACGACCCCAGCCGCAACGCCCAGTTCAAGACCTACGCCGAATACCGCATCCGGGGCGCCATCCTCGACGAGCTGAGGGCCATGGACTGGGTGCCGCGCTCGGTCAGGCGCAAGTCCCAGCGCCTCGAGGAGGTTTTCCAGGCCCTGTCCAACGAGCTGGGCCGGGAGCCGGACGACGAGGAGATGGCCCAGCGCCTGGGGATGGATCTGGAGGACTACTACCGCATCATCGAGGAGACGGCCGGGGTGGGCCTGCTGGCCATCATCGACACCGAGGAGGGCCTGGCCCAGTTCATGCCGGGGACCCTGGTCGAAAACGCCCTCAAGGACACGGGTCAGGGGCCGGCCGAGTGGCTGGACAAGAACGAGATCAAGCGGGTCATCGCCGAGGCCATCGAGAAGCTCAACGAGAAGGAGCAGATGGTAGTCTCGCTCTACTACTACGATGAGCTGACCATGAAGGAGATCGGCCGGGTTCTGGATTACACCGAGTCCCGGATCTGCCAGATCCATTCCAAGACGATGATGAAGCTCAGGTCCCGGTTGAGGCGCTACTTCCAGGAGCTGGCCTGAGCATGGCCGAGGGACGCAAACCGCCGAACGGCGGGTCGACCCAGGGCCAGCCCGATCAGGAGTGGGGCGACAGCCTCCTGGCCGAGCTGGAGGGCGGTCCTCTGGGCGGCGAGATTCCGGCCGGCGCGGCCAGCAAGGTCGATCTGGACACGGCCGGCCTGGATCTGGACTTCGGCGAGGAGCCGGCTCCTGAGGCGCCGACGCAGCCCAAGCCGGCCGTGGAGGCGGTCGTCAGCGCCCCGGAAGAGGAGGCGCCGCTGGCCGAGCCCGAGCCAGAGCCGGAGCCGGGGCGGCCCAGGTGGTTCTGGCCGGTGGTCCTGGGCGGAGGGGGCGGCCTTCTGGTTGGGCTGCTCCTGGTCCTGACCAGCTTCCTGGGCTGGTGGACCGCGGAAAAACCGCCCCAGACCCAGGAGACGGCCGCGGCGGTCTCCGCCGAGGAGTTCAAGCCGGGCGACCCCCTGTCGGCCGACCTGGAGCCCTTCATGGTGCCCCTGGCCGATCCGGGCAAGACCATGCTGGTCGTCCGGGTCAACCTGGCCATGAACTCCCAGGGCGGCCTGAGCCTGCTGAACAGGCAGAAGACCCGGGTGCGCGACGTGGTCTACCAGGTCCTCCTGGAGAAAGGGCAGGACATCCTCAACAAGGAGGAATCGCCCCAGGCCCTCCGCCGGGCCATCCTGGCCGCCCTGAACCAGAAGCTGGAGGGCGAACCGGTCAGGCAGGTCTATTTCCTTGACTTCATGATCCTCTGAGGCGCCATGACCGAGCTGATTACCCTGCCGGGCCAGATCATGCACTCGTCCACGGCCGAGAAGCTGATCCAGCCGGCCGAGCAAAACCCAGAGGTGGCCGCCCAGCAGGCCGCCCTGGCCGCGGCCAAGGACATCGAGGAGGACCGGCGCAAGGTTCGTCACTCCGAGGCCACGGAGCAAGGCCGGGTGGAGGAGGGGAAAGGGTCTTCGGAGCGGGAGTCCTCCGGCCGGCGGCGGCGGGAAGAACCTGAAGAGGCCGATGAAACCGGCTCAGAGCCCCAGGGCCGGGTCATCGACGTGGTGGTTTAGGTCCCCATGGAAGCCCTCAGCCCCAGCAGCCTGACCCTGATCCAGCTCGCCTTTGACGCCGTCCTCCTGATCTGCCTTCTCCTCATGATTTTCTGGATCAGGCGCCCCCGGTCAGGCTCGAAGGCGGGCGCTCCCGTGGAACTCAGCCAGGTGGACGAGCTTCTGGCCGCCTCCGAGGAATTGGTCCAGCGCCTGGAGGACAACCTCAAGGAGAAGCGGGCCATCATCAATGAGCTCATGGCCCGGCTCGACGAGAAGGGCGAGGAGCTGCGCGACCTGATCGCCCAGGCCAGGCAGGCGGCCCGGCCCCTGGATCCGGCTTCCGGCGGCCGGGGAGGCCTTGAAAGGATGGCTCAAGGTCCGGACCAGGCCTCGATGACCCAGAAGGAGGAGCGGGTCCTGCTTCTCTTCCGGGAGGGGCTGCCCATCTCCGAAATCGCCGGCCGGCTCAGAATACCCAAGGCCGAGGTGGAGCTCATCCTGAGCATGCACCAGGCCGGGCGCGGGGCTTTCTGACCGGGCGGGTCAACCGATGAGCCCCAGGGACCGCGAGACCAGGAAAAAACACCTCGTCGCCGCCACCCTGGAGTACCGCCCCGACGAGGGGGCGCCGCGCCTGACGGCCAAGGGCGAGGGGAGCCTGGCCGAACGGATCATCGCCCTGGCCAGGAGCCACGACATCCCCATCCGCGAGGACCCCGACCTGATCACCATCCTGGCCCAGCTCGAGGTCGGCCAGGAGATCCCGGAGGAGATCTACGTCCTGGTGGCCGAGGTCCTGTCCTTTGTCTACAACCTCAACAACGACTGGCCCGATATCTGACCGGCCGGCGGCAGTTTTTTCCGCCAGGCGGCAGTTAAGGCCGGGCCGGGAGACCCGGCCAACTCCTCTTATCGACCCGCCCGGAAGATGACTTTAGGCCTATTGCCAACAGCCTGAAATGACGGTGCTAATCGCCGCCTCTCCTTGACGATTCCTTGAGTCGTCACTTCACTCAAACCTCAAGCCTGGCACAGCGGTTGCTTTAGTTCCGGGTGAACCAACCCGATGCAGGGAGGTGGAGCGTGTACGTCGGTTACTTCTACGCGGTCAGGGGAGCCATCGGACAGCAGCTGTCCATGGACATCCTGTCCCACAACCTGGCCAACGCCTCCTCCCCCGGCTTCAAGATCGATCGAGCCAGCTTCGAGGACTATCTGATCCCCAAGGTCGAGACCGACTACTCCCAGGGCCCCCTCCACCGCACCGAGCGGGACCTGGACGTGGCCCTGCGGGGCCCCGGCTTTCTCAAGGTCCTGACTCCGGAAGGCCAGGCCTACACCCGGGACGGCAGCTTCCATATCGACCAGGACGGCAATCTCATCACCGGCGAGGGCTACCGGGTCCTGGGCCAGGGCGGCCCGATCAGCCTGGGGACCGACCCCGGCGCAATAAATATCGACAGCACCGGCAACATCAGGCGGGGACAGGTCGACATCGACCGCCTGGCCCTGGTGGAGCTCGCGGACATGACCCACTGTCACGCCGACGGCGGCAACGTCATCAAGTGGAAGGGTCCGGGCAATCCCCAGGAGATCCCGACCTACGACACCGAGGTCGTCCAGGGCTCCCTGGAGATGCCCAACCTGAGCGTGGTCGAGGGCATGGCCGGCATGGTGGAAATCAACCGGGCCTACGAGGCCTTCATCAAGGCAATCCAGGCTTTTCACGACGTGGACACCAAGGCGGCCAACCAGGTCGGCCGCCTGAAGTAGGCAGGGAGGACAGCCGCCATGATGCGCAGCCTCTGGACCGCGGCCACCGGGATGGGCGCCCAGCAGCTCAATCTGGACGTCATCGCCAACAACCTGGCCAACGTCAACACCAACGGCTTCAAAAAGAGCCGCCTCGACTTCCAGGATCTGATGTACCAGACCTTGAGGCCTCCGGGAGCTCAGACCGTGGCCGGGACAGAGATCCCGACCTCGGTCCAGGTCGGCCTGGGCGCCAGGGCGGTGGACGTGGAGAAGATCTTCAGCCAGGGCGCCTTCACCGAGACGGGCAACCAGCTCGATATAGCCATCGAGGGCCGGGGCTTCTTCAAGGTCCTGTTCAACAACGAGGAAGTCTACACCCGCTCCGGCTCCTTCAAGCTGGACAGCGACGGCGTCATTGTCGACGCCCTGGGTAACAAGCTCCAGCCGGAGTTCACCGTCCCGGCCAACACGGTCTCCATCTCAATCGACCAGACCGGCACCCTGACCGCCTTCGGGGCCGGCGGCACCGAACTGGGCTCGGTCCAGCTCGAGATTCACGACTTCGTCAACCCGGCCGGCCTGCAGGCCATCGGCCGCAACCTCTTCCGGCCGACCCCCTCCTCGGGCGACGCGGTCAGCGGCTCGCCGGGCTCCAACGGCCTGGGCACCCTGGCCCAGGGATTTCTGGAGATGTCCAACGTCAGCGTGGTCGAGGAGATGGTCAACATGATCGTGGCCCAGCGGGCCTACGAGACCAACTCCAAGGCCATCCAGACCTCGGACCAGATGCTCCAGATGGCCAACAACGTCAAGCGCTAGGCTTGAGTGAGGAGGGCAGGGGGTGCGGATGTTCCGCTCGAGCAAGCAGATAGCTGCCGCCCTGATTCTGGGCGCCTGCCTGCTCCTGATCCCGGCCGCGGCCCGGGCGAACTACGTCCGGCTGGTCTTCAAGGACGAGGCCGTGGTGACCGGGCCCAAGATCAGGCTCAAGCACGTCCTGGCCTCCATATCCGGGGCGGCCCCGACCCTCAAGACCCAGATCGGCGAGCTGGTCCTGGACGAGGCGCCGGCCCCGGGCCAGATCAAGGTCCTTTCCCCGACCCTGGTCAACGGCCTCCTGGCCCACAACAGCCTCCGCCTCGACCGGGTCCAGGCCCAGATCCCCAGGCGGATCACGGTCAGCCGGCCCTCCCAGGTGATCGACAGCGGCCGCCTGGCCGCCCTGTTCCGCCAGGCGGTCGAGGCCAACCTGCCCTGGGCCCCGGAAGAGGTCGTGGTCGAGGAGATCGATGGCCCGGGCAAGATCGTTCTGCCCAAGGGCAAGCTGGACGTGTCCGTCACCGGCCTCAGACCCGAGGACCTGCCCGGCCGGGCCGTGGCCGATTTCAGGTTCCGGGTGGACGGGGTCGAGGTCTCCAGTTGCAAGGTCAGCGGCCTGGTCAAGTTCTACGAGCGGGTGGTCGTGGCGGCCAGGCCCCTGCCGCGCCAGAGCATTCTCAAGGAAGGCGACCTCAAGCTGGTCCGCTTCTGCCTGGGACGGGACCCGGACAGGCTGGTCAACGACCCGGGAAGCCTCGTCGGCCTGCGCCTGATCCGGCCCCTCAGGGCCGGACAGCCCATCCGGGAAAGCCTGGTGGACAGCCCGCCCCTGGTCAGGCGCGGCGACCGGGTGACCCTGATCGCCCGCAGCGGGGCTCTGACCATCAAGGCGGCCGGGATGGTCCTCGATCAGCACGCGGCCAGGGGCGACCAGGTCCGGGTGACTAACCTGGCCACCCGGCGCGAGGTCATCGGCCAAGTGGTCGACGGCCGGACCGTCAGGGTGCATTTCTAGGGGGTCTTCAATGAGGCTTATTCGGCTCATTTTCTGCCTGCTGGCCGTCCTGGTCCTGGCCGCCGGCTGCACCACCACCAGCCAGCCCCAGAAGAGCGAAATCGCCCCCAGCTCGGCCTCGCCGGTCTCCTATCTCCCCCCGGTCCAGCCGCGCCACGCTGGCTCGCTCTGGTCGGCCGAGCGGCACATGAGGCTTTACGACGACTTGAGGGCCCGCCAGGTCGGCGACGTGGTCACGGTCCAGATCGTCGAGAACGCCCAGGCCAGCAAGACGGCCAACACCCAGTCCGACCGGGAGCAGGAGCTGGACGCCAGCCTGGACACCTTCCTGGGCCACTACTGGAAGCATCCGGCCACGGACCAGGCCGGCGGACGCTTCGGGGCGGGCAGCGTGATCAAGACCCAGTTCAACAACACCTACCAGGGCACCGGCCAGACCGACCGGCAGGACACCATGAGCGCCTACATGGCCTGCCGGGTCATCCAGGTCCTGCCCGAGGGCAACCTCTACATCAAGGGCACCCGCCTGGTTCAGGTCAACTTCGAGCATCAGACCATGTCCCTGGAAGGGGTCATCAGGCCCAACGACATCTCGCCGGACAACGTGGTTCTGTCGACCCGGGTGGCCGAGGCCAAGATCAGTTACACCGGCACCGGGCCGGTCTCGGACAAGCAGCGGCCTGGCTGGCTGAGCCGGCTCCTGGACATCCTCTGGCCGTTCTAGGACCAAGAGGGCTGATTGATGAATGATCTGATAAATAAATTAAAGCTGATTCTCGGTGCGGCCGGCCTGGTGATTCTCCTGGCCGCGCCGGCCGCCCAGGCGGCCCGGATCAAGGACCTGGCCGTGATCGAGGGGGTCAGGGGCAACCAGCTCATCGGCTACGGCCTGGTGGTCGGCCTCAACGGCACCGGCGACAAGGCTTCGACCAGGTTCACGGTCCGTTCGATCCTGAACATGCTCGAGCGCCTGGGCGTCCACATCGACCAGACCAACATCCAGGTCAAGAACGTGGCCGCGGTGGTGGTCACGGCCGAACTGCCCCCCTTTGCCCGGGTGGGCAGCCGGCTGGACGTGCTGGTCTCCTCCCTGGGCGACGCCTCGTCGCTCAGCGGCGGCACCCTGCTCCTGACTCCCCTGAACGGCATTGACGGCCAGGTCTACGCCCTGTCCCAGGGGCCCCTGCTGGTGGGCGGCTTTCAGGTCTCCGGGGCCTCGGGCACGACCGCCTCCAAGAACCACCCCACGGTCGGCCGCATCCCCAACGGGGCCACGGTGGAGCGGGAGGTCGAGTACACGATCAACGATCGCAGCGAGATCATGATCACCCTGGATCGATCCGATTTCACCACGACCAACCGGATGGCCCAGGCCATCAACAAGGAGTTGGGGGCCAACCAGGCCGTGGCCCTGGACGCCAGCACGGTCCAGGTCAGCGTGCCCCAGGAGTACCTGGGCAGCCTGGTCGGCCTGATGGCCCGGCTGGAGGAGCTGCAGGTCGAGCCCGACGCCCTGGCCAAAGTGGTCGTGGACGAACGGACCGGGACCGTGGTCATGGGCTCCCAGGTGAGAGTCTCCACCGTGGCCGTGGCCCACGGCGGCCTGTCCATCCAGGTTCAGGAGAGCCTGGAGGTCTCCCAGCCGCTGCCCTTCACCGAGGGCGAAACCACGGTCACGCCCGAGAGCCGGGTCCAGGTGACCGAGGAAGACAGGAAGCTGATGCTCCTGGAGCCCGGGGTGAGCATCGGCAGCCTGGTCCAGGCCCTCAACGCCATCGGGGCCACGCCCAGGGACCTGATCGCCATCCTCCAGTCGCTCAAGGCGGCCGGGGCGCTCCAGGCTCAACTGGAGATCATTTAGAGGAGATCCGGCTTGATCGAGCAGGCCGTCAGCTCAGCCCCCACGGAAGCGGCCCGCTTCCGGCGGAAGCGCGACGAGGACAAGGTCCTGCGGGAGGCCTGCGGCCAGTTCGAGAGCCTGATGCTCCATCAGCTCCTCAGGGGCATGAGGCGGACCGTGGCCGAGGCCGGGCTGTTCCACGGCGGCGCCGGCGAGAACATCTGGCGGGATCTCTATGACCAGGCCCTGGCCGAGGAGGGGAGCAAGACCGGGAACCTGGGGCTGGCCGAGATGCTTTACCGCGAACTCAAGGGGCTCAAGCCCAGCCCCAAGCAGATCCAGACCCTGCCCGGCTCCATCAGGCCGCGCCCGGCCCTCCAGGCCGCGCCAGAAATCTCAGCGCCGGCCCAGGATTCGGAGAGCTCGGATCTGCTCCTGCCGGTCGAGGGCCGGCTGAGCAGCTTCTTCGGCCTGCGCGATCACCCCATCCTGGGCGGCCTGCGGATGCACTCGGGTCTGGACATCGCCGCGCCCGAAGGCAGCCCGGTCCGGGCGGCCCAGTCCGGGATAGTCGTCTTCTCCGGCTCCCGGGACGGCTACGGCCAGGTGGTCGAGATCGACCACGGCCAGGGCCTGACCACTCTCTACGGCCACAACCAGGAGAACCTGGTTCAGGAGGGTCAGCTCGTCCGGCAGGGCCAGGTCATCGCCCTGGTCGGCGAGACCGGGCTGGCCACCGGTCCCCACGTCCACTTCGAAACCCGGCGCCAGGGCCAGGCTATTGACCCCTTGGCCCTGGTCAGTTCGGCCGAGGCGCGCCAGGCCAGGCTGGACCGGTCAGGGTCTGATCAGGGATAGGAGGCCGAGATGTCCCATCAAGTCAGCGGCTTGCTGAATTTGCTCAACGACATGGAGCAGACCTGCTCCTCGCTGCTGCCCCTCATCGCCGCCGAGCGCCAGGCCCTGGTGGATCTCAACTTCGGCCTGGTCCAGGCCATGGCCTCTGAGAAGAACCTGCTGACCGAGCAACTCGGCTTAAAAAGGGACCAGGTCAAGTCAATGATCCAGGAACTGGGGGCTCGCCGGAGCGGGGAGCGGGTCGAGCGAATCACCCAGTTGATACCCCTGCTCCAGACCGCTGAACGCGAGGAGCTGGGCCAGTGCTATCTTCGCTTTCACACCAAGGCGCAGCAGGTCGAGATGGCCAACGCCATCAACAAGACCCTGGCCCAGGAGGGGCTGGTGGCCATGGAGGAGACCATCAACAGCTTTCTGAGCCTGGGTGGAGAGGAGAGACCGACCTACGCCCGGCCCGGACAGGTCCCGCCGCCCAGGGACTACCCGGCCAGGCGGATTCAGCGGGAGGTCTGAGGTGAGCACCTGTTCGATCCTGGACATTGGCGCCAGCGCCCTGAATGCCTTTCGCATCGGCGTCCAGGTTGTCTCCAACAACATCGCCAACGTCGACACTCCGGGCTACACCCGGCGCCAGGTCGTCTTCCAGGAGCGGATCCCGCCCCAGAAGTACGGGAATCTCTACCTGGGCCGGGGCGTGGACGTGGGCAACATCATCAGCCTCAGGGACAAGAACCTCAATCGAAACCTGCACTACAAGGTCAGCGACCTGTCCGATTACGAGGCCCGGACCGAGCTGATCGGACAGTTGGAGCGCCTGCTCAATCCGGACGAGGACTACGGGCTGGCGGCCATGGTGGACAAGCTCTGGGATGGCTTCGAAGACCTGGCGGTCACGCCCCAGGGCTCGGCCGAGCGTTCCACCCTGGTGGCCACGGCGACCACGCTCTGCAGCTACTTCCACGACCTCGACGTCGACCTCCAGAACATGGACCGCTACATCAACGGCCAGATAGACGCCGGAATCACCGAGGTCAACCAGCTGGCTTCAGACATAGCCGATCTGAACGTAAGGGTGAGGCGGATAGAGGCCAGCAGTGACTCCATCGCCAACAGCGAGCGCGATCAGCGCGATGCCCTGATCGAGGATCTGGCCAGCTACGCCGGGATTAACTACTTCGAGGACACCGACGGCACGGTAACGATAATGCTCGATTCGGGCCGGGTCATGGTTCAGGGGGAGACGGCCTTTTCCCTGAGTTTCGACGGCGCCGACATAAGCTGGTCGGGCGACGACAGCGTCATCACCAGCGGGCTCACCCGGGGCAAGATAGGCGGCTGGCTGGAGGTCAGGGACACTGTCCTGCCCGAGATGCAGGCCAATCTCAACGAGCTGACCAAAAGCCTGGTCCGCCAGGTCAACAAGATCCACAGCCAGGGTGTCGGCCTGGAGGCCTTGAGCCTGACCACCGGCACCTACAGCGTCACCGACGTCGACGCGGCCCTGGCCAGCCAGGCCAGCGGGCTGACCTTCTACGCCGACGTGGCCGACGACTTCACCTCTGGAGATGATGTCTACTTCAAGATAATGATGTACGACTCCTCCGGCCAGGCCACCAGCTACCGGATCGATCTGGGGGCCGAGACGACCATGACCGACCTGCTGGGCTCCCTGAACGAGATCAGCGGCCTGACCGCCGAGCTGAACGACAGCGGCCAGCTCCAGCTGACCGCGGCCAGCGGCCAGTCCTTCGCCTTTGCCGACGTCAACTCCGACGTGCTCATGGCCTTGGGGATAAACACCTTTTTCGACGGCTTCAACGCGGCCAACATCGCCGTGACCGACGCCATCAACCAGGATCACGATCTCATCGCCGCGGCCCTGGTGGACAGCAAGACCGGCGAGATCAGCCTCGGCGACAACAGCAACGCCCTGGCCCTGGCCGACCTGAGGGACGCCCAGGTCGATCACACCTGGTGGGTCTACACCTCGGGCCAGAGCCCGACCTCCCAGACCATGACCGGCAGCTTCAACGATTTCACGGCCGCTCTGATTAGCCGGATAGGCGTCCTGGCCACAGAGAGCCAGGCCAACCAGGACTTCAACACCATGCTGGTCAACCAGTACCAGGACCTGATCCAGAGCGCCAGCGGCGTCAACCTGGACGAGGAACTCCTGGACATGCTCAGGTACCAGCGGGCCTATCAGGCCGCGGCCCGAGTGGTCACCGCGGCCGACGAACTCTTGCAGACCCTGATCCAGATGTAGGGGGCTGGCCGTGTCCTATCGGGTTACTTTTCAAAGCTTTTATAATGCGGTGCGCCAGTCGCTGATGGATTTCAGCGTGGACCTGGCCCGCATCAACACCCAGATAGCCAGCGGCAAGAGGGTCCAGTACGCCTCGGACGACCCGGTCGCCCTGGGCGCCATCCTGGGCCGCCACCACAGCCTCAGGGCCTTGGAGCAGTACGAGAGCAACCTGGTTCTGGCCGAGTCCTGGCTCGAGAACGCCAACGGATCCCTGACCAACGCCGAGGACATCATCGCCCGGGCCAGGACCCTGGCCGAAGAGATGGCCACGGACACCTACAGCGCCGCCAACCGCGCCGCCGCCGCCGAAGAGGTGGACAGCCTGATCAAGAACCTGCTGGGCATCGCCAACACCCGGATCGGCGACTCCTACATCTTCGCCGGCGACAGGGTTCACACCGCCCCCTTCGCCGAGTCCAGGTACGTCAACCTGGTCCAGAAGGACGAGAACAACTCCACCAACTACTGCGGCGTGGTCACCTCCTCGGGCAGCTACTACTACGGGCACGCCCGGCTGACCAACGCCGATCTGGGCGCCGGCTACTGGCAGCTGACGGCCGAGCAGGCCGAGGCCTCGGCAACGGCCGCGCTCAACTACGACGGCTATTTCAGCTTCTATTACGACGATGACGGCGATTACACCGGCACGTCCAGAAACGAGGACATCGCCGGGTACTACCGCATCACCTCGGCCATGAGCCTCAACGACATCCGCGATCTGATCAACAGCGGCACCGCGGCCCGGGCCGAGGTGGCCTTCAGCGGCAACGTTCTGGCCGGCGACGTCATCTTCATCGGCGGCGTGTCCTACGTCTTCTCCACCGCCGCGGCCGGTTCGACGACCATCGTCATCGGCAGCAACTCGGTCACGGCCACCTCGGCCATGAACGACCTGGTCAACGGCCTCAACGCGGCCAGCGACGCCCTGGTCTGGGCCGTGGACGACGGATTGGGCCAGGCCCATCTGTTCACCCGCTCGGTGGGCGTTTCCGGAAACAACGCGGTCTGGGTCTCCACCGCGGACATCAGCGGCGTGGTCACCATCGCCGACACCAGCCACGGCCTGGGTTCGGGAGCCTATCTTTCCGGGGGCGGCAGCGCCTGGGTCACGGCCGAGATCGTCAGCCTCTCCGGGGCCTATCAGCTCCGCCTGACCGCCGAGGATTTCAACAGCACGACCACCTCGACCTACCACGCCATCTACCTGGGCGGGACCAGCGGTCCCCTGGCCAAGCTCTCCGGGGCGACGATCGGCTTCTTCTCCGATGACTACGACCAGCCCGGGGAATGGGCCATCGGCCGTTTCTTCAACGACCAGATCCTGATCTTCGCGGCCGATGACGGTGCGGACGGTGACGACATCTCGGTCGCCTTCGTCGACCCTGGCGCCGCGAATCAGTCATTGAGCATTTCGGTCAGCGACGACGAGATCACGGTCAGTCTGGCCACGGACGGGGCCGGCAACGTGACCACGACCCTGGACGAGCTGGTCGCGGCCATAGAAGCCAACTCCCAGGCCAGTGGCCTGATCCATGTCGAGATCCCCGAAGGGGTCAGCGGCACCCAGGTGGTCCAGACCATGTCTCCGACCCACCTGAGCAACGGGAGCACGGCCACATCGAGACGCTACGTCATCGAGATCACCACGGCCGGATCCGTGGGCGGGCCCAGGGCGGCCGATCTGGCGACCATTCTTTCCGGAGCCAACAACGACCTCCTGATCCAGGCTCTGGAGACGGGCACGGCCGGCAACGACCTCCAGGTCAGGTTCGTGGCCGGGGCTTCCGGAACCGGCTCGACCACGATCACCCTGGTCGGAGGGAGCCAGATCACAGTCAGCCTGGCCACCGACGCCGACGGGGTCATCACCGCCACCGCGGCCCAGGTCTTAACCGCCCTGAACCTCAGCGCGGCCACCCTGGTCTCGGCCTCCCTGGCCCCGGGCACGGCCACCGGCCTGGGCGTGGTCACCGAGATGTCCTGGGCCACTCTGGAGGGTGGGGCCGAACTGGCTCGCTTCAAGGTCTACGAGTACGTCAGCGGCGTGCTCACCGGCGGCCGGGACGACACCTACGCCGCCACCACCAGCGCCATAGGCATCTTCGACGAGCTCAACAGCGTCTACCTGGGGGTCAAGGTCAGCTTCACCGACAACGGCACCCTCCAGACCGGAGACAAGTTTTACATCGACGCCGGCTACTACCGGGGCAACGAGGCCGAGCTGGAGACCAACGTCGGCGGCACCGACAGGATCCAGGAAAACATCACCGGCACGGAGATGATGGGTGGAGCGGGCGACGCGGACAACATCCTGGACACCCTGCGCCTGTTCAAGTCCTACCTGCTGGAGAACGACACCGAGGGCATCCAGCGCATGATCGTCAGGCTCGACGAGTCCAGGAGCAGCATCACCGACACCTCGGCCTCGGTGGGGGCCAGGCTCAACCGCCTGGAGATCAGGACCCGGATAAACGATGATTTTTCCTTGACCCTGCAGGACCATCTGTCCAAAATCGAAGACGCGGACATCACTGATCTGATCACCGAGCTGAACATGAGACAGGTGGCCTATCAGGCTTCTCTGACCTCCATCACCCGGATCACCTCCTTGAGCCTGGTTGACTATCTCTAGGAAGGGGAAGCGTGCTAGTCCTTACCCGCAAGGTGGGCCAGAACATCACCGTCGGCGACGCCGTTCGGATCTCGGTCATCGACATCCGGGGCCGCCAGGTCAGACTGGGGGTCGAGGCCCCCGATGATATGCCCATCCACCGGGAGGAGGTCTACTTGAGGATCCAGGAGCAGAACATAGAGGCCGCGGCGGCCAGGACCGACGACCTCGACCGGGCCTTGGACCTGTTCAGCGGCCCCCGGGACAGGGAGAGCGAGTGATGGACCTGGCCACCACCCGCTTCGGAGTCGTCCCCGTGGAAGAGGAGCGCGTCCTCCACATGGACCGGGGCCTGATCGGCTTCGCCGACCAGAGGCGCTACGTCATCCTCCAGCCGCGGCCGAGTTCGGCCCTGTACTGGTATCAATCCGTGGATCGGGCCGACCTGGCCTTTGTCATCACCATTCCCCAGCTCTTCGTGGCCGACTACCGGCTCACCTTCACCGAGAGCGTCCTGTCGGCCCTGAAGGCCGAGGGTCCGGGCGATCTGGACGTCTACGTTCTGGTGACCATCCCCAAGGGGCGGCCCGAGGACATGACGGCCAATCTGATGGGTCCCCTGGTGATCAACCAGAAGGCCCACCTGGCCGAGCAGCTGATCATCGAGGATGCCCGTTACTCACACAAGCATCCGCTCCTGAAGCGAGACGGCAAGTAAACGGGGCGAGCCGATCAACAGCCCGCCCCGCAGGGAAGCGCTTGGCTGGACAGAGTATTTCAGAGCAGCTCGGACAGGTGTTCGTCGACCATTTTCCGGGCGACTTCCTCGGGGTCAACCTTGTACTCGCCGGCCTCGACCTGGGCCTTGATGGACTCGATCCGCTCGACCCGGACCTCGGGTGCCTCCTCGACCAGGGCCCTGGACTTGGCGGCGATTTTGGCCCCGTCGGACAGATTGACCCGGTCCCCGGCCTCGGTCGACGCGGCCTTCTTGGCCTTGGACTTGGACGAACCGGTCCTGGAAGCGGCTTCGGTGTCCTTGAGCTGCCCGATGCTCTTGGTGTAGGGGTCGACGACCTTCATTTCATCCTCTCCGAGGCCCCCCTCAGACGATCATGTTGCCGTTGATGATCTGCCGGGTTATCTCCTCGAAGCGTCTGGCCAGTTGCTCTCCCTCGTCGGCGGGGACGTCCCGGACCAGGGTCCCGGTCTCTGGATCGACGATCGAGAATCTGAGAGTCCCCTCCTTGGCCCGGAAGGCCTCCAGGGACTGGCCGTACTCTTGGGAGAGCTGCTTGAGGGCCTGACCCTCCAGCTGGCTCTTGGCCTTGGGCTGGGAGGTGATCTGGCCGATGATTTCCTGGGCTATCTTGGCGATGACCTGCTGCCGCTTGGCCTCGGAGGAGATGTTGACCTTGTCCGCTTCGGCGCTGGCTTCGCTCGAGGCGGCCTGTTCGGACTGTTTGCGTGTTCGTCCGAGCTGCTTGCCGTAAGTACGGAGAATGTTTTGAACTTGGTAGGTCGTGATGCTCATGCCGATACCTTGTTCACTTCATCATCCAACTTATCGGCCCGCTCCAGAGAAAGCTTTAGAAGAAAATGAAGTTTGACTTCACAATCAACTTGAGGTTCCTATTTTTAAAAAGCTTATCAGCCCCCAGGCGGCTGGTCAATACTATTCTTAGTGTATCAACCGCTTACGGCGGGAGGTTGGCTTGAAGCTGGCCCTGCTGAGCCACGGGATGCCCGTCCGCGGCGACCTCCTCGATCAGGCCGCCCTGGGCGGCAGCGAGACGGCCCTGGTTCAGATGGCCGCGGCCCTGGCCCGCCTGGGGCACGAGGTCCGGGTCTTCGCCAACTGTCCCTGGCCCGGGCCGTACGGGGGCGTCGTCTACCAGGATCTGAGCCAGTGGCCGGCCTTCAGCCGGGAGCAGGACTTGGACGTGGTCCTGGTCTCGCGCTTCTACGAGCTTTTTGACCGGATCCAGCCCGGGCGGCTCAGGGTCCTCTGGCTGCATGACGTTCTGGACCGGCCCCAGGGCCTGGCCCCCCGCCTGGAAGCCATTGATCTGATCTTCTGCCTGTCCCGCTTCCACCTCGAGGACACGGCCCGGCGGCTGCCGGCGGCCGGAGGCAGGCTGGTCCTGACCCGCAACGGCCTGGATCTGGACCTCATCGAGGCCGTCCGGGCCGAAGGGCTGAGCAGGCGCCTGAACCGGGCCGTCTACGCCTCCCGGCCCGAGAGGGGCCTGGAGGGGCTCCTGAGCCGGATCTGGCCGGCCGTCCGGAGAGCCCTGCCCGGCATGGAGCTGGTCATCTGCGGCTATCCCGTGGACCAGTCCGGCTGGCCCGAGGACCTGGCCGAGGACTACGCCCGCTTGAGGGAAGCGGCCCTGGCCTCTCCGGGGGTCAGCCTGGCCGGCGGACTGGCCAAGCCGGAGTTCTATCGCCTCCTGGCCTCGTCCGGGTTCCTGCTCTATCCCTGCACTTTTGCCGAGATCTCCTGCCTGGCCGCTCTGGAGGCCCAGGCCCTGGACCTGCCGGTCCTGACCAGCGACCGCTTCGCCCTCCAAGAGAGCGTGGTCGAGCCGGCCTTCAAGGTGGCCGGGCGGCCGGGCTCGGCCGAGTACTTCGAGGGCTTTCTGGCCCGGTTCCTGGATCTGGCCGGGGAGGGTCCGGCCACCCTGGACCTGGCCCGGCGGGCCGGCCAGGCAGTCAGATCAAGACACGACTGGGACCTGGTCGCCCGGGAGTGGACCGAGCTCTTCAGGGAGCGGCTCAGGGCAGGGCCGGCCCTGGCGGAGAAGGCCGACCGGACCGAGGCCGGGCCGGCCTGGACGGGCGCCAGCTTCGAGGAGGTCAGCCGCCGGGCCCTGGCCCAGAGACATCCTCGGGCCGCCGAGGCCCTGGACCGGACCGGCGGACCGGCCGAGGCGGCCCTGGTCGAGGGGCCCAAGGGCCGGGCCCTGATCAAGGCCCGGGAGGGGGTCGGGGCCTGGCGGGCCCTGCACGGCGCGGTCGATCCCCGGGCCGAGGCCGAGAGGCTGGCCGAATCGCTGGACCTGAGTCAAGCCGGCCTGGTGGTCGTCCTGGGCTTCGGCCTGGGCCTGCACCTGGAGGCCATCGCCCGCCACCTGCCGGCTGGGGTCGGCCTGGTGGTCATCGAGCCGGTCGGCCGGGTCATCGAGGCCGCGGCCCGGGCCCGCGACCTGAGCGCCCTGCTGTCCAGGCCAGGGCTCAAGCTCATCGTCGAGCCTGACCCGGACCTGGCCCTGGGCGAGCTGGCCCGCCTCCAGCTGGCCGCCGGGCTGCCCCGGATCAAGAGCCTGGTCCACCAGCCCTCGCTGAGGGCCATGCCCCGATCCTACGGCCTCCTGGCCGAGGGCCTCGGCCGGGTGGAGAAGGTTCGCCTGGAGGACAAGCTCACCTACCCCAAGTTCACCTCGGACCGGGTCAGGGTCCTGGTTCTCCACGCCAAGTACTTCCTCATGGGCGAGCTGAGCCACGGCTTTGAGGACCTGGGCCACCAGATGCGCCTGATCCTCATCCGCGATCGCGAACTGGCCGCCCAGGAGGTCATCCGCAACCTGGTCCAGAACATCGTCGAGTTCAGGCCAGACTTCCTCCTGACCATCAACCACCTGGGTTTCGACCGCGACGGGGTCCTGACCCGCTTCCTGGGCCAGATCAGGCTGCCCTTCGCCTCCTGGTACGTGGATTCGCCCCTGCTCATCATCCGCCACTACCAGGAGAACCGCTCCCCCTGGGGGACGATCTTCCTCTGGGACGGCGACTACCTCCCCGAGATGAAGGCCCTGGGCTACGAGAACGTCTTCTATCTGCCCCTGGCCGCCGACGAGCGGACCTTCCGGCCCTACGCGGCCGGGGAGCTTAACGGCCGGGAGCGGCTGGACCTGGCCTTTGTGGGCAACTCCATGCGCCAGGCCATCGCCCGGAAATGGCGCGAGCTGAACCTGCCCCAGGAGGTCGGCCCCCTGGTGGACGAGGCGGCCCGGTTATTCACCGCCAGCCCGGAGCGCTCCCCAGGTCCGTTCCTGGCCCAGGCCGGGCTCAGGGACCATCCGGCCCTGGACGGGTTCGACCAGGCCAGGCTCATCGACCTGGAGGCCCTGGTCGTCTGGCGGGCCACCCAGCTCTACCGGCTGGGCTGCGTCCAGGCCCTGGCCGGCCTGGGGCCGACCGTGGTCGGCGACGAGGGCTGGAGCGAGCTCCTGGACGGGCGGGACTTCGACCTCCGGCCGCCGGTCAACTACTACGAGGACCTGCCGGCCCTGTACAACCTGACCGAGATAAATTTCAACGCCACCAGCCTCCAGATGAAGACCGGCCTCAACCAGCGCGTCTTTGACGTGCCGGCCTGCGGCCGCTTCCTGCTGACCGACTACCGGGCCCAGATGGAGGAGCTCTTCCGGCCGGGCCGGGAGAGCGCGGCTTACAGATCGCCCGAGGAGGCCGGGGATCTGGCGGCCTACTTCCTGGCCCACCCGGACGAGCGGGCCCGGGTGGCCGCCGCGGCCAACGAGCGGGTCAGGGCCGAGCACACCTACGGCCGCCGCCTGACCACCTTGATCGAGACCATGCGCCGGATCTACCGGGCCGAGACCTGGTCCGGGAGGCAGGTCTGAGCTGTTTTGAGGCGGCCTGACTAGGGATTGGCCGGGCGGCTGGCCGCCCGGGAAACAAGGGCCGGAAGGCCCGGAGCAAGGACGGAGTCAATGAACAAGACCATTCGGATCGGAGAGCGAGTCATCGGCGAGGGCGAGCCCCTCTTCATCATCGCCGAGGTCGGGGTCACCTGCAACTACGACCTGGCTCTGACCAGGGACCTGATCGACGCCTGCCAGGAGGCCGGGGCCGACGCGGTCAAGTTCATCTTCTGGTTCCCGGAAGAGATCATGAGCGACAAGACCGTCAGCTACACCTACGAGACGGCCGAAGGACCAAAGACCGAGAACATGTTCCAGATGCTCGACCAGCTCAAGTTCAGCCTGGACGAGTGGCGCCAGGTCAAGGACCACTGCCGGGCCCGGGGCCTGGTCATGTTCTCCACGGTCAACTCGCCCGGGGGCATCGACTACGCCGAGGCCCTGGGGCTGGAGGCCTACAAGCTCAGCTCCTGGGACTACAACTACCTGCCCCTCTGGCGGCGGATCGCCGCCCTGGGCAAGCCGATGATCATCGACATGGGGCCGGTTGGGACCCTGGACGTGGCCAAGGTGGTGGCCGTGGTAAGGGAGGCGGGCAACGATCAGATCGTCTTTCTGCACAATTTCCAGGGCTACAACCACCCGGAGATGAACATGCGGGCCATCCCCTTTCTCCGGGCCGCCTTCGGGACCCTGGTCGGCTACTCCTCGCCCAACCTCAAGGACGAGACCGACATCATGGCCGTCAGCCTGGGGGCCGTGATCCTGGAGAAGCGGGTCACCTTGAGCCGCAAGCTGCCCGGACACCACCACGTCCTGGCCAAGGAGCCCGGCGAGTTCAAGGCCTACGTCGAGCTGATGCGCAACGTCCAGGCCGCCCTGGGCGAGTGCGACCTCCGGCCGACCCGGGCCGGGCTCAAGGCCAGGCAGCAGTACTTCCGCCAGCTGGTGGCCAACCGGGACCTCAAGGCCGGCACGGTCCTGGGAGCGGAGATGCTCGAGGGCAAGCGCCCGGCCCAGGGGATCTCGCCCGAGCACCTGGACTTCTTTGTCGGCCGCCAGCTCAAGCGGGACCTGAAGTACAACCAGGCCCTGGCCTGGGACGACGTCTGAGGGGCGGGGGAGGGCCCATGTCCGAACGGCGGCTGTGCCTCATTCCGGCCCGGGGCGGCTCCAAGCGCCTGCCCCGCAAGAACATCCTCGACCTGGCCGGCAAGCCGGTTCTGGCCTACACCATCGAGGCGGCCCTGGCCTCGGGCCTGTTCGAGCAGGTCGTCGTCTCCACCGAGGACGAGGAGGTCGCCGCCGCGGCCCGGCGCCACGGCGCGGCCGTGCCCTTCAAGCGGCCGGCCCATCTGGCCACGGACCGGGCCCGGGTGGTCGAGGTCTGCCAGCACGTCCTGGACTCCTTTGAGGGGCAGGGGCTGTCCTTCGAAATTCTCTGCGTCCTCCTGCCCACCTCGCCCCTGCGGACGGCCCAGGACATCAGGGGGACCTACCAGCGCCTGATCGAGTCAGGGGCCGACTACGCCCTGGCCGTGACCACCTATCTCTATCCGCCCTGGCAGGCCCTGGTCGAGCGGGACGGCCGGCTGGAGGCCTTCTGGGGGGAGGAGATGGTCAACAAGAAGAGCCAGGAGGTGCCGGAGCTGCTGGTGGACAGCGGCGCGGTCTATTTCTGCCGGGTCGAGGCCTTCCGGCGCGACCCGACCACTTTTTACGGCCGCAGCACCGTGGGCTATCTGATCCCGCCGGAGCGGGCCATTGACGTGGACACCGAGTTTCAGCTCCGCCTGGTCCGGGCCCTCCTGGCCGAGAAGGCCTCGGCCGGGGACTGAGCCCGGGCTTCAGGAGGCCGCGGCCCGGCCGTTGCCCCCAGGCTGCTCGGCCTGCCTGGGGCCCAGCCTGGTCCGGCGGGCCAGGGCCTCGCCGTAGTCGGGCCTGAGGGCCAGGGCCCTGTCGTAGGAGGCGGCCGCCTCGTCGAAGCGGCCCATCTCGAAGAGGCAGTCTCCCCGCCGTGACCAGGTCTCGAAGTCGGCCTCGTAGTCCTTGAGATAGCGGTCGTAGGCGTCCAGGGCCTTGTGGGGCCGGTGGATCAGCCGGTAGAGGTTGCCCATCTTGCTCAGGAAGGAGTTGAAGTTGTCGCTCTGGCTCATGACCTGGCTGATCTCGGCCAGGCCGCGATGGATTTCTCCCAGCTTGAGCAGAACCAGGCCCATCTCGTAACGGAAGCGAGGCTTGTCCGGGAAGTCCTCGACCAGCTTGTTATAGGCGGCCAGGGCCTCCCGGGGCTGTTCCATCAGGTTGAGGGTGGTGGCCAGGCCCCAGCGGGCCTGAGGCTCCTCGGGCAGCAGCTCGGCCGCTTCCTTGAGATGGGTCAGGGCCAGCTCCAGGTTCTTGTTGTCCCGGCCCGCCTCCCGGCTGAGCTTGATCAGCTCCTGATAGCGCAGGAGCTTGCCCTGCCGGCCGGTCATGGCCTCGTCCAACTTGGCCAGTTCCTCATCCGCCCGGCTGATGAGCCGGTCGCGGATGGCCAGGGCCTGGACCTCGGCCTCCAGGGCCTGGGGATCAGCCGGCCTGGCTTTGAGGACCCGGCGGGCGTTGAGCAGGGGCCGGGCGAAGCGGCCCTGGACAAGGTCTTCGCCCACCTGATCCCAATAACCGGCCACGGCGGCGGTTTGCTTCTCTCTCAAGGACTGGCCGTCCTGGCCGTCCCCCTGGAGCCGGTCCACCTGCTCCAGGGCCTGGCTGAAGAGGTCGTGGCATTCCATCCTGAGGGCCAGCCTGGCCCTGGCCAGCCAGGCCGCCAGGCTCTCCGGGGCCAGTTCGACCGCCCGCTGGCATGACTCGGCCGCCTCCTGGAAGTGGCCCATTTCCTCCAGAACAGAGCCCAGGGCCAGCCGGGTCGCCGCGTCCAGGGGCGACTCCTCGGCCGCCCGCCGGCAGGCCTGGTATCTCTCCAGGAGGTCGACGCTCTGATCGTAGGTTTGGTGGAGCAGATCGGCCTTTTCCAGGGCCGCGGCCAGGATGTAGCGGTTGCGCTCGATCCTGGTCCTGAGCGAATCCTCATCTCCCTGGAACTCGACGTTCAGCTCACGCCGGTTGATTTCGTTCTCGGCGCCGGCCAGGCACATCTTCACGGTCGGGATGCTCTGGGCCGCACTCCAGGCCAGGCGGGACCACTTGGTGTTGAGCTCGAGGAGGGCGTTGTAGGGTCCCAGAATGTCCTGCCAGATGATGTCGGGCCGACCCAGGAGCCGGTCCAGCCCCCGGTTGGTGGCCAGACCCCGTCTGGCCAGCCGGATCAACTCTTCCAGGCCCTCGTTTTCATTTTTGAGGAGGGGCAGGACCTGCTCGATCAGCAGGTCGCCCTGGGCCGCCGGGCCGGAGAGGCTCTGGAGAGGGGTTTTGTCCAGAGGCTCGCGGCAGAAGGTCTCGATGGCCTCCCTGAGGCTCATCGGCTCGGCGCCCTTGATCTTGGCCCCGCCTTGGGTGGCGTTGATGAAGCGGCCTTCCTGGTTCTCCAGCAGCCTCTCGAACAGGGTCAGGTGGGAGACCAGGGAGCCCCGGCTGATGACCTTGCCGCCGTAGTAGCCGTCCACCAGATGAGCCCGGCCGTAATTCTTGGTGACGCCGTGATACTGACTGGCCGGGTCGTCGACCTCCCAGATGACCTCGCCCTTCTGGTTGATCCGAATCTTGCCGCCCACGTCGGCCTGGTCGAAGTGGGACTTGTCGTTGAGAGCCAGATCCTGTCCGACGAAGATGATGGGATCGGCCTTGAGCAGGCGGGCCAGGCTGAAACAGAGATGGGCCACCGTGCCGCCGACGAAGAGGGTGCCCTTGAGGAGCCAGAGCTTGGAGAGGTAGTAATCTTGCTTGGGCTTGCCCGCTCCGACGACCAGCAAGGGCCCCTGGTAATCCCTGAGCAGCGGGGCGTAGGTCCGGCAGAGGGCCACCAGGGGCACGTCCCGGGTGGCCAGCAGGCCGGTGTAATGCTCCATGTTGATCTCGCCGTAGTCGATGGCGCAGATCAGGTCGGGTTTGATGTCGTAGGCCAGCAGGGCCCTGAGGGCCTGGCCCACGGCGATGATGACCGCCTTGCCCTGGGCCTTTTTTAGCAGGTGGATGTTCTTGCCCAGGGACGGTCCGGTGGCCACCAGGATGGCCGGCTTGCCCTCGAAGGCGCCGATGAGTTCGCCCACCCCCCGCTGGCGGATCAGGTAGGGCAGGGCGGTCAGCTCGTTGCCGATTATCTGGGTGCCCTGGCTCAGGGCCGTCCCCCGGGTGGCCCGAACCGTGTTGGTCACCCGGTTGGCGTGCTCGACCAGGGGCACGAAGAGATGCTTCCACAGCTCGGCGTGCTCCTCCAGGACCAGGTAGGTTTCCCCCCGCAGCAGGATCTCTTCCAGGGAGGCGATGGCCCTGGCCACTTCCAGCTGGCCCGGCGCGGCTATGATCAGGTGCTTGGACTTGAGCAGCTCCGAGTAGTCGAAGAGTTCGAAGGCCAGGCGGATCAGGTGGGCGTTGGGCTCGATGGCGATGATGTGGTGGCCTTTCTCCATGATCTCGATGATGGCCCGGACCAGATAGCCCAGACCCAGGCCGCCCACGATGGTGACGTGCTCCTTGAAGCGGTCCCTCTCCGCGGCCTTCCGGCGGGCCTGGGCCCAGGGGTCGGCCAGGTCGTAGAGGGGCTGCCTCTTGCCGGCGAAATTGATCAGCAGGTTGGGCGAGCCGTCGCGGCTCTGGATCAGCTGGAGCTGGTCGTCCCGGGGCTCACTCTCCAACCACGCGGTCAGCTTGGGATCGACCTCCCGCAACGCGGCCAGGTTCCTCTGGAACAGGTCCATGCTTCGACCTCCGCAGACTGGCACTGTCTATCTGGGGCGGACTCTGGCGGCGGACGGGCCTGAGGTACTGGACCTTGTCCGGGGCCTCCAGCTCGGCCAGCATCATCTTGAGATCCTCGACGCTCAGCCAGCGCTCGTTGGTGTCACTGGTGTAACTGAACCCGCCATCCCGAGTGGAGGCGGCCAGGCAGTCGGGCAGGGGATAGAGCCCGGGGTCGGCCCAGGTGGTCGAGGGCAGGATGATGAACATCTCCTCGCACTCGATCAGGTTCCGGCTCTCCTCGACGGTGATGAGGCACTCGTGGATCTTCTCCCCGGGCCGGACGCCGATCACGTCCAGACTGGCCTGAGGGGCGATGACCTTGGCCAGGTCCACGATGGCCATGCTGGGCATCCTGGGCACGAATATCTCGCCGCCGCGCATGATCTCCACGCAGCGAACGATGAACCTGGCCACCTGGTCCAGGGTGATCCAGAAGCGGGTCATCCGGGCGTCGGTTATGGTCAGCCGGCCGGTCTTGGCCTGCTCCCGGAACAAGGGCACCACCGAGCCCCTGGAGCCCATGACGTTGCCGTAGCGGCAGTTGGAAAAGGCCACCTGGCGGGGGCCGGAGTAGGAGTTGCCGTAGACAAAGACCTTCTCGGCGCAGAGCTTGGTCGCGCCGTAGAGATTGACCGGGTTGACCGCCTTGTCGGTGGTCACGTTCATCACCCGGGGCACGTTGCAGTTGAGGGCGGCGTTGAGCACGTTTTCGGCCCCCAGGACGTTGGTCTTGATCGCCTCCAGGGGGTTATACTCGCAGGCCGGAACCTGCTTCATGGCCGCGGTGTGAAAGACCACGTCCACGCCCTCCATGGCCCGCTCCAGGCGGCCGGCGTCGCGCACGTCCCCGATGAGGTGGGAGACGTTGCCGCCCAGGGACTCGATCTCCTGGCCCATCTGCCAGTGCTTCCACTCGTCGCGGGAGTAGAGGCGCAGGCCCTTGGGCTTGTACTCCCTGAGCAGAAGCTTGGACAGGGTTTTGCCCAGAGAGCCGGTCCCGCCGGTGATGAGAACGGTCGACTCGGACCAGTTCAGAGGCTTGAGCTGACGCGGCCTGGCCATGGCAGGCTCCTTTCAGTACAGAAGACAAGACAACTCGTCGCAGATTTCCCTCGCAAGGGCCATGCCACAGAAAAACCACTTTATTTCAGTCGATTAAGATGCATACCTGCCCAGGAAAGGGCACTTCTTTCCCCTGGGCCAAGGGCCGGCCGGAAAAAAGCGCTATATTCCAGGATGTCGCGTCGGAAAGCCGTCAACAGCATGGCGCCAGGGTGGGCGGCAAATGCTCTTCTTTCTCCGTCCGCTGGCCTTGACCGAGGGAGAGAAATTCCAAAAACCAAGGGGCGGGGTTGCCCCCGCCCCTGGTCTAGAGTTGAGCCGTAAGGACCTAGCCGCCCAGCAACTGGAGGGCCAGGTTGGCGATGGAGTTGGCCTGGGCCAGCATGGCCACGCCAGACTGGGCCAGGATCAGGTTCCGGGTGAACTCGGTCATCTCCGAGGCCACGTCCACGTCGGAGATGGCCGCCTCGGAGGCCTGGAGGTTCTCGGCCTGGATGGTCAAGTTGGTGACCGTGTTCTGGATCCGGTTGGCCACCGAGCCGGCCCTGGCTCGGGCCGAGTCCTTGGTGACGATGGCCGAGTCGATGTAGGCCAGGGCGGCCTGAGCACTGGACTGGGTCAGGATGTCGATGCCGGTGGAGGTGGTGCTCAGGGTGTCCCAGCTGGTTCCGCTCTGGTCGAAGTAGGTGGTCTGGTCAAAGGTGGAGAACAGCCCGGCGCTGCCCGGGTTGCCAATAGAGACCGTGTAGAAATCTCCGCTGCCGTTGGCGTCGGCCCCGGCGAGCTTGAGGTTGTAGACGGTCGAGCCGTTGGGCGCCACGTAGGTGACCAGGCTGGCCGTGATCCAGGCCGAGCCGCCGCCGTCCAGGAAGCCGACCGAGTTGGACACGTCGGTCATGGTGCCCGCCGCGGTGCTCAGGGTGGCGGTGACGTTGGTCCCGCTGACGTGGAACTTGTTGTTGCCGACGGCGCCGTTCTCCCGGGCGAACAGATTGATGACCCAGGAATCGCCGGCGCCGCTGATCACGGCGTAGACGTCGCCGCCGTTGTCATTGATGGCGTTGCGCAGGGCCAAAGCCGTCGCGCTATGCGTGGCGCTGGTTGTGCCCAGGGCCGCGACCTCGATGGCCGAGCCGCCGGCGTCGCCGGCCGCGCTTACCCAGGCGTACTTGACGCCACCGATCTGAAGACGAGCGCCAGTGACTAGTTGGCTTCCGGCTAAAGTCAAAGTGGCCCTGGCCGCCGTGCCCTGGTTGATCTGATTCTGGATGTCGGTCAGGGTCATGCTGGAGGTGACGTGGAACATGGCGAAGACGTCTTCGGCCTCGTTGCCATTGGCCACGCCGGCGCCGGTGGAGTCGTTGTCGTTGTTGTAGTAGAAGGCGAAGTAACCGGCTTCGTCCAGGGCCGTGGTCGTCCCGACATAGGAGGCGCCCGCGGCGGTGAAGCCGTGAGTGGTCACCTTGCCGTAGACTCCGGTGGTGCCCGTGCCCACGCCAAGGCCCTCGGCCGTGACGTCGTCCAGGGTGATGTAGTAGTAGTCCTCGGCCGAGTTGTTGCCGGTGCCGAAATGGATCTTCAGACCGGAGCCGTTGTGGAAGACCGACAGGGAGCCGTCCAGCAGCTTGGTCTGGTTGAAGTTGGTCGCGTTGGCGATACGGGTGATTTCCTCGGCCATGAGCGAAAATTCGTCGTTCATGATCTGGCGCTGGGCCGTGGTGTAAGTGCCCGTGGCCGCCTGCTCGGCCAACTCCTTCATACGGATGAGCTTCTCGTCGATGACCGACATGGCGCCGTCAGCCGTCATCAGCATGTTGATGGCGTCGTTGGCGTTGCGGATGCCCTGCTGGATCACCCGGATGTCTGAGCGCATCAGCTCACGAATGGCCAGACCGGCGGCGTCATCGCGGGAGGAGGTGATCCTCAGGCCGGACGACAACCGGGAAACTGACCTGGACAGCCGGTTGTAGCTGATGCTCAGGTTGTTGGCCGCGTTGAGGGCCATCAAGTTGTGGTTAACAATGAGTGCCATTTGCCTCTTCCTCCTTGAATCTAGTCCCTCTTCATCCTTGAAGAGAAAGTTTCGCCGGGCCAAACCCTTGCCTGCCTTGCCTCACCTCCTTTCCAACCCGGCTTGATCCTCTTGACTCGCTGGTTAATCTCCAACGTCACTTTCCTTATCGGACGGCCCGGGGGTTGACTTGACCGAAAAATCTCCCCAACCCGCCGGCTTGACCCTGCCGAGAGGGCGATGCTAACCTGATCGAGGTCCGGGACCTCGGGAGGCGTCTCAAGCCGATGCCGATTGATTTCCAGCCGTTATCCCCAGATGGGCCTCTCTTGCGCCTGGACGGGCGCCCGGTTCACGATCAGTCCCGCCCCATCGAGCAGGCTGACAATTGGGTCGCCCAGCAGGTGGCCGCCTCGGCCGGGATCGTGGCCGTGCTCGGCCTGGGGCTGGGCCACCATCTCCAGGCCTTGAGGCGCCTGAGGCCCCAGGCCAGGCTGATCGTCTTCGAGCCCTGGCCGGAGGCGGCCCAGGCCTTTGAGACTCTGGCGCCTCCCGAGCTCAAGGACGACCAGAAGCTGACCCGGGTCGAGTCCCTGACGCAACTCGAGACGGCCCTGGCCCAGAGCCTGGCCTACGGCCCGGCCTGGCTGGAGGCGGCCGTCCTGGCGCCACCGGCCTACGCCGAGGCGGCGCCCGAGCTGGCCCGGCGGCTCAGGGAAGCCGTCCGGCGGGCCGTCGTCCGCCGGGAGACCAACCTGAAGACCATTGTCGAGCGGCAGAGCGAAAGCCTTAACAACTTGAGGGCCAATTTCCCGGTCCTGCTCGACCTGGCCGAAGCCACGGCCGCAACGGAATCACTCCGGGGCGCGGCCGGGGTGATCGTCGCGGCCGGGCCCTCCCTGGCCAAGAATATTGATGTTCTGGCCGGGTCCCGGGAACGCCTGGTCGTCCTGGCCGTGGGCACGGTCTTCAAGCGCCTGGTAAGCCAGGACATTCTCCCGGACGCGGTGGTGATGATCGAGTCCAAGGACGTCTCGGCCCAGGTCGCGGCCGAGCCGGTCCTGTCCAAGATTCTGTTGGCCGCGGCCTCGACCGGGCACCCGGCCCACCTGGGCCAGCCGGCCGGCCAGACCCTGGTCTTTCACCCCCAGCCCTGGTTGGCCGGCCTGGTCGGGGACTGGCCGGCCGCGCCCGACGGCGGCAACGTGGCCTCGGCCGCCTTCACCCTGGCCCTGCTCTGGGGCCTGAACCCGATCATCCTGGTCGGCCAGGACCTGGCCTACAGCCAGGGCCAGTTCTACGTCGCCGGGGCCAAGAGCCCGGGGCGCGCCTTTGACCCGGACAAACTGATCAGCCTGCCCGGGGCAATCGAGCCCGAGGTCTGGGCTTCCAGCGAACTGGTCAGCTATCTGTCCTGGTACCAGGAGGCGGCCGCCTACCTGGCCCGGGTCCGGCCGGACCTGCGCCTGATCAACGCCACCGAGGGCGGGGCCAGGATCGAGGGTTTCGAGCACCGGACCCTGGCCGAGGCCGCGGCCGGACTGCCGGGCCCGAATCCGGCCGGCCGGGAGAGACTGGCCGCGGCCCTGGCCGGCTTCAGGCGCGACCCGGACCTGGTCCGCTCCAGGCTGGCCGGCCTGAGGCGGGAGGCGGCCCGCCTGGCGATCCTAGTCGAAGACGAACAAGTTCCCTTGGAGCGGCTCATGGACGACCTGGCCCAAAGCCCGCTGGCCGCCCAGGCCCTGGGCCATCTGGTCGGCCGCCCGCCCGAGAATCCGGACCTTCGGGCTAAAATCCGGAGCGAGCTCGGCCGGGGCCTGGCCTCTCTGGGAGGACTGGCCGCCGACCTGCAGGTCCGGGCCAGGGCCTGGCTGGCCCGGCAGGCCGAGCAGAGGCCGGCTTGAGGATCCTGCTTCTGGGCAGTGACTACTTCAGGCCCTGGCTCAGGCGGGCCGGGGCTGAGGTCGTCTGGGCGGCCCAGGACGGCCAGGCCGACCTGGTCGTTGACCCGGACCGGGTGGACCTGGCCGCTCTGGCGGCCGGGCTGGAGCCGCGGCCGGACTGCCTGCTCCTGACCGACGACCTGGGCCGCCGGGTTCTGCCCTGGGGCCTGGAGCGCCTGGATCTGCCCAAGGTCTACTACGCCGTGGACGGGCCGATCAATTTCTACTGGCAGCGCCACCTGGCCAGGCTCTTCGACCTGGTGGCCGTGGACCAGAAGGACTCGGCCGTCGACCTGTCGGCTGAGTTGGGGCGGGAGGTCCTCTGGCTGCCGGTGGCGGTGGATCCGGACCTCTACCAGGGTCCGGCCGAGGGGGAGGAGCACGATTTCGTCTTCGTGGGCACTCTGGCCCCCAAGGTCCGGCCCAAGCGCTCGGCCCTCATCGAGCTCCTCAAGAGCCGCTACCGGGTCAAGGTGGCCGGACAGCGGGGCCAGGGCTGGGTCGGCCCCGAGGAGGCGGCCCGGCTCTACCGCCGGGCCAGGCTGGCCCTCAACGAGAACCTCTTTCCCGGCGTGACCACCCGGATGCTGGAGGTCATGGCCTCGGGGGCCTGTCTCTTCAGCGAGGACACGGGCGGCGGGCTGGGGGACCTCTTCCGGCCGGGCGAGCACCTGGTGGTCTTCGGCCCTGAGGACGTCCTGGCCCAGGCCGAGCGCTACCTCGGCCAGGAGGAGCTCAGGCGGGCCGTGGCCCGGGCCGGGCAGGCCGAGGTTCTGGCCCGGCATTCCATCGCCCACCGGACCCAGACGCTCCTGGCCGCCCTGACCGGGCTAGACCGGGGAGGACGCCGGGGCGAGGCCGGGGCCGGGTCCCTGGGCTGGGCTTTTCTCTGGGCCGGACTGCGCTGGCCCGATAACAACGGCTCCCGCCGGATCATGAAGGCCCGCCTGATGTTCAAGGAGGCCCTGGTCAAGGGGCCGCAGGCCTCGGACCTGTTCGGCCTGGGCCTCTGTCTGGCCGCCCAGGGACGTCTGGAGGAGGCGGCCGAGACCCTGGCCCGGGCGGCCGGCCTGGACCGAACCGACTGGCGGCCGGCACTGGCCCGGGGTCTGGTCCTGGCCGAGATCGGGCCGGCCGAGAAGGCCGACCAGGTCCTGGTTCAGGCGGCTATGCTGGCCGGGCCGCCGGCCGAGGCGGCGGCTCTGCTTCAGGAACGCCTCCGGCCGGGCCAGGCCGGTTTTCATCTGGCCTGGGGCCTGATCCTGACCCGGGCCGGGGAGGGGCTCTGGCCCGGCTTCAACCGCTCCCGCTTGGCCCCGGTCTTCTGGGGCGGCCTGGAGCACCTCTCCCGAGCCCTGGACCTGGAGCCGGACAACCTGACCGCCCTGAGCGCCCTGGCCGACCTCCTGGACAGTCACAACCAGCAAGCCTTTTCCCTGCCTCTCTGGCAAAGAGCGGCCGGCCTGGCGCCCCAGGACCCCGGCCTGGCTCGGCTGCTCGAGACGGCCCGTCGGCTGAGCTACCAGGAGGGCTAGACGTGCCCGGCCAGCCGGTCCTGCTCTTTGACGCCGGCCGCAACCTGGGCGATAACTGCCGGGTTTTTAGTTTGTTAAAGGCATTTTCTCAAGCTCATCATGAACTTGAGACGGTCTGCTGGCTGACCCCGGAGATAGAACGCCTCTTAGGCGGCCTGCTGCGCCGGAGCGGGGCGGTGGCCCGCTTCATCGTCGCGCCCAGGACCCCTCGCCAGACCTACGCCCTCAACCACCGTATCATCAAGCATCTCCTGGCCAGGGGGCTTCCCTGGCACTGGGCCGCCTGCCCGCCGGGCCAGGGGCCGGACGGCCAGAGCTTCAGCCGGGTCATCCCCAGCGGCGAGGTCTGGCTCTCGGCCAAGCTCTGGTCCGGCCTGGACCTGGACGATCCCGAGGAGGTCAACCAGGGCGAGGTGCTGGCCCAGCTCCTGGACCTGACTCCCCAGCAGGTCAGCCGGGCCCTGCCACTCTTCGGTCATTCGGCCGGGGAGGGCAGCTACGTCACCGTGGGCCTGGCCCGGCCCGATCCGGCCGATCCCAAGCAGCTGCCGCCCCGGCGGCGCGAGCAGGTCTGGCGGGCGGTCCTCGGAACCGGCCGCCCGGCCGTAGCCGTGGACCTTCAGGACTGGGCCCCGCCTCCGCCGGGGGTCAGGGACTTGCGGGCCCTGAGCCTGGAAGGGAAGGTCGAGGTTTTCAACCAGGCCCGGTGCCACATCGGCCTGGACGGCGGGCTGGTCCACTTCGCCGCCGCCTGCGGCTGCCCGACCCTGGCCTTTTACGCCGGACCGGGGGATAATCCGGGTCTCTGCTTCGGCCCCTGGCCCAGGAACGGGCCGAGAGGGGAACACCGGTACTTCAATGACTTCGAATTGTTTATCGAGGCCATAGACGCGATGGCCGGAGAGGAGTAGGGGCCCGATGAGCCCTAGAAGCCTCGGCCTGGTCATGATCGCCCGCAACGAGGCGGCCAATCTGGCCCGCAGCCTGGCGCCGCTGGCCGGCCTCTTTGACGAGGCCGTGGTGGTGGACACCGGCTCCACTGACCGGACGGTTTCTCTGGCCCGCGGGATGGGGGCCCGGGTGGTCGAGTTCGCCTGGCGGAGCGACTTCGCCGCGGCCCGCAACCGCTCCCTGGAGGAGGCCCGGAGCGACTACCTCTTCTGGCTGGACGCTGACAACGCCATCCTGCCGGAGGCAGTGGCGGCCCTCCGCCAGGCCCTGGAGCGGAATCAAGGCCCCTTCATCGGCTGGGGGACCGAGGTTCTGGAGCCCCGGGGCGAGCGCCTGCTCCAGAAGCGCCTCTTCCCCAGGCACGAAGAGGTCAGGTTCCAGGGCCGGGTCCACGAGCAGCTCGTCCACCCGCCGGACTGGCCCTTTGTCTACCTGGGGCTCGAGATCCGCCACTGGGGCTACGCCGACCCGGGCTCGGCCAGGGGCAAAGGGCAGCGCAACCTGGCGATTCTCCTGGAGGAACTGGACCGCCTGCCCCGGGATTTCTACTTCCTCTACCAGGCCGGCAAGACCCTCTTCCAGCTTAACCGCCTCAGAGAAGCCGACGACTACCTGGGCCGGGCCAGCGCCTCGCCGGAGGGCCTGGCCCAGAACCCGGAGCTCTTCAGCCACGCCTGGGTGCTCTGGGCCCTGACCGCCGAGAGGCAAGGCCGGGAAGGGGCGGCCGGGGAGCGCCTGGCCAATTCCCTGGCCCGGGCTCTGCCCCAGGCGGGTCAGGGCCTGGTCGCCTTCCATCAGGCCCGCCTGGCCGCCCGCCGCCAGGCCTGGGCCGAGGCGCTGGGACACCTGGATCGCCTGGACCGCCTGGGCCTGGATTTCCTGACCCTGGACCTGAACGCCCGCCGGATCAGGTTCACGGCCGCCCTGCTCAGGGCCAGGGCCTGCCGGGCCCTGAGCTGGTCGGACCGGGCGGTCAGGTCCTACGAGCTGGCCATCGGCCTCGAGCCGGGGAATCCCGGCCCCTACCGGGAGCTGGCCGGGCTCCTCCTGGATTCGGGCCAGCCCCGGGCGGCCCGGGGCGTTCTCGATCGCCTCCTGGCCGCCCGGCCAAACGACCGCTTCGGCCTGGAACTGCTCCAGAAGCTGTCCGGCCGGCCCTAGGCAATTATTTCCCCAATTTTCCAAGGCTCTGGCCGGCCCCGACCCTTCCGGGGAGCGGCTTTCCAGGCCTCTCCCAGTCCAGATGCCGGAAGGCTGATGTGGTACGTCACTTGCAATCTGACCGGGAGACGAGAGACGAGAACCACTGTCGTCCGGGAGAGCCTCCCGGGCAGGAGGGGAGGGCCCATGGAAGTCTATCTTGACACGCAGCAGCTCGAGGAAGCAGCCCTCGGCGGTGGGAACCTGGAGGAGATCCTTTCGGAGATCATGAACGCGCACCTGCCCGTTGACCGGACCATCACCGAGGTCAAGATCGACGGCGAGACCTACAGCGAGACCGCGCCCAGAGACGCCGCCGGCGTCAGCCGGGAGAGCATCGGGCGGCTGGATGTGCTCACCGTCCCGCTCAAGCGGGTGGCCGAGGTTCTGCTTCAGGTGGCCCCGGCTCATCTTGAGACCCTCAAGGACGGCGCTCTTGAGGTGGCCGACGAGCTGCGCATCGGCGATGAGGCCGAGGCCAACGGACGGTATCTCCTCTTCCTCGAGGCCCTCCAGGATTTCTTCCACTTCCTGGGACAAGCCACCGGCGTTCTGGCCACTTCGCTGGCCCACCTCGAGGCCGAGGGCCTCTCGGCCTCGGAAAAGCTCAGGTCCCTGACCTCGGTCCTGACCGACATGGTCGCCCGCCAGGAAGATCAGGACTGGATCCTCCTGGCCGATCTGCTGGAGTACGAACTGGCGCCCATCCTGGAGGACTGGAAGACGATCCTCGGCCGGGTGAAGACGGTGACCCAATGAATGACTTGATCCGCCTCCTGGGCAAGTTGAATCGCGACTACGGCGAGGCGGTCAGCTTGACCTCCAGACTGCTGAAACTGAGCGAGTCTCTGGAAGTCGGCGAGCAGGCGGCCGAGCTGAACCGCCTGGTCGAGGCCAGGGGCCAGGCCCTGCTCAGAGCCCAGGCCGGACTGGATCAGCTCAACAAGTCAGGAGGGGGCTCGCTGATCTGGCTCGAATCCCTGAACCCTGAGGAGAGGAAGCACGCCGAGAGCCTCTTGGACTCGGCCAGAGACAGGGCGGTCCAGGCCCGACAATCAGGGGAAGAGCTGGCCAGATTACTGGGCCGGGAGACGGATCAGCTCCTGCGCCAGAGGGTTGATCTGGACAAGGGCGAGAAATTGATGCGGGCCTACAAGGGATTTGCCAGCCCGGTGCCTCTCTGTTTTGACCGCCGGGCTTGAGACAGCATTAATAAATCGGTCCAACATGCTAAAAAAGGCCGCTTCCCTCTCGGGGAAGCGGCCTTTGGCTTGAAGGAGGATCGGTTCTCAGGCGACCAGCGACTTGGTGGTGGCTTTGGCCGGCGTTTGCTTGCGGGCCAGAACCTCCTGGGCCTCTTGGGTTCCCAAGGCCTCTTTCCAGGACTCGTTGAGCTGGACCAGCAACCGGATGACCTCCTCGACCATGGCCACATTCTCGCTCGAGCGGGCCTTGAGGAGATGGTGACTCATGAAGCGGTAGAGCCGCCTCAGGTTGCCGGCGATTTCGCCGCCCTCGCTCAGGTTGAGTGAGGCGTCCAGCTCGTCGATAATATCCAGGGCCCGGTTGAAGTTGAGAGCCAGACCGGGGTAATCCCGGTCGGCCATGCAGCCCTTGCACTTGTGCAGGAAGGAGATCGCGCCCTCGTAGAGAAGGATGATCAGCCTGCCGCTGTCGACCGTGGCGACCTGGGTCTTCTTGTACTGGCCGTGACCGTAACCTGGCATAGAGGTTTCCCCTTGGAACTGTCTACTTCTTGCTGCCGAGGGTCGGCAGCTGCTCGATCTGCTGCTCTAGTTGGGTCTGCTGTTCACTGAGAACACTCAAGGTGGCCTCCAACTGGGAGAACTGCTCGGTCAGGCGGGACTTGACCATGGCCACCCGCCGCTCCTCATCCTCGATCTTTTTGTCAATACTATCAATTATTCCCTGATAGTTCTTGATCAAAATGTTCATGGGACCGTCAATGGAGTCGGACAGGTCGTAGGTGTGGGAGCGGATCAGTTCGGCCACGCCTTCAGTACCGCGCTCTTCGTCCTTGATAAAGAGGCGGGCCACGGAGTCGAGGTCGTTGGTCAGGGCTTCGTCGAGAGCGGTGTAGTCGATGGTGAACAGACCCTGGTTGTCTGGATCGGTGTGAATCCCGATCTGGGCCAGCATGGTGTAGGTATCGGTGTCCTGACTCAGGCCGGGCACGGCCGTGTAAAGCATGGTGCGGATGCTGTCATAGACGATGTTGAAGGTATAGTTGCCTAACATGACACCGGCTTCACCGGTGTCAGCGTCGTATTTCGTCTCTTCGCGGATGTATTCCAGGACGAAATTGACCGAGTTGACAAACTGTTCGATCCCCTCGGCAATCTGGCTGACGTCGTTCTCCACGGTCACGCTGGCCGTGCCCGGCGAACGAAGCTTGAGCTGGACACCTTCCAGAACGTCCGAAATCTGGTTGCTCGCCCGCTGGAGGTAGACGGAAGCGGTGTTGGGGTAGCCGTCCAGCTTGAACATGGAGTTCTGGGCCGTCTGGGTCGTGTCGAAGTCGTTGCTGAAATTGTCCAGGGTTTCGTTGATGTTGGTGATGCTGTAGGCGGCGCCAGTATCCTTACCGGTCAGGACCAGGTGGTAGGAGGTGGCCAGTCCCTGGCCGTCGTTGAGAATGGAGGCCGTGACGCCCGGGTTGTTTTCGTCGTTGTTGATGGCGTTGACCAGGTCGGTCAGGGTCGAGCCGGCGGCGACGGTGATGCTGGTCTCGACTCCGCCGTAGAAGTAGGAGAAGGTGCCGCTGGCCGAGGTGATCGCCGTGGTATCGGCGTCGATGAAACCGCCGTGGGTGACCTGGTCCACCTGGGCCAGGCCGGTGTCCTGGCCCTGCTGGAGAGTCGGATTGTAGACGTCCAGCGAAAAGGTCTGGTTGGCCGTCAGATCGCCTGAGCTGATGGCCAGTTGGACTCCCTGATAGATATCGTAGGTGCCCGCGGCGGAGACGACAATCCGCCCGGAGTTGCCCTCGGCGTCGCTCCAGGTGATGGTTATGTTGCCGCTGGAAACCGTGCCGGTGTTGGCCACGGTGAAGTTGAAGCGCTTGTTGGTGTGGCCGTAATAGTTGCCGGTCGGGTCGATGGAGGCCGTCCCGGTCCAGCCGACCCCGGCCTCGACCACCGAATCCATCATCTCGGCGCTGTCGCCGTCCAGATCCAGATTGGTCGGGTCGCTGGCCACGCTGATCTGGTTGTCCCTGCCGGCGGCCTTGGCGGTCATGACCAGGCGCTGGGCATTGGAGGCGGAGCCGTCGTTGATGATCTCGATGGCCTCGAGTAAATCCCCGGCCGTGGCGTCGGCGGCGCTGATGGCGTCGACCAGATCGGCCAGGGTGGCGCTGGTGTCCCATTCTCCGGCGGCGTAGTTGCTGCCATAGTTGAGGGTGATGGTCGTCGAGCCGACCAGGATGCTCAAGCTCTCGCTGGCTGAACCGCCGACCACCGTGGTGCTGTTGGCGAAGCCGATCGAGCCGACGCGGTGCTGGGTGGAACTGGCCACGGTGATGGTGTGCGCCCCTGGCTGGGCCAGGGGGGTGTTGGTCACGCTGACGACCGAGGTATCGCTGGAGGAGGAGGAACGAGCGTAGAACTCGAAGTCTTCGTTGAAGGTCTTGGCGAAGTCATAGAGGGAAAAAACACGGGTATTGAGGCCCTGGATGGAGGTTATCTTTTCGTTCCACTCTTCCTTCCAGAGCTCCATCCGGTCGATCTGGACCCGCTCGAGTTCGACCAACTGATCGACGATCGAGGAAAGATCAGTGCCCGAGCCGAGGCCGCTGAAGTAAATGGCCCCAGAGGTCGTCCCGATACTAGTGCTCAACTCCGTTCTCCTTCGATCACCTGGTTTGGGCCGAGCATCAGGTCATCGAAATGAAAAGCAAGAAGCGTACCTTGGCCAATTAACACATCTTTTGGCTAACTTGACTCCAGTACCTCTCCACATGGTGGGAATTTACTGCCTCCCGGAGGACTCATTCCGCTCCTTTCTTTTCGGAATCATTGGCCTTCAACTTTAGCCCTGGCCTTGGAAATCCGGCCCTGAAAATAATCGTCAGGGAGGACTAAAGTTCTGTGACTTGATTGCCGTTAAGTGAATCGAGAAGAAAGGGTTTCCAAGGAGGGAAACCTCGGGAGCTTCGGGATGAAGGCAACTAACGCATCAAATCCGATTCCGATCTCGGGACTGGTGGTGACTGAGAGCAGTGTCCTCCAGCGGAAAGTCTCCGTCACCTCGACGCCCCGAAGCGCTCCGGTGGCTGACGAATCAATCGACAAAAGTGTTGTCAAACAAAACGGCCAGTCCGAAGCCCTCAGCCAGCAGGCCGAGGAGATCCAGATGCGGCTGGCCACCCTGAACGTCAAGCTTGAGATCAAGGTTGATCTTGATTCCGGCCGGCAGGTGGTCAAGATAATCGACCGCGACACCGGTCAGACGGTCCGCCAGATCCCGCCAGAGGAAATGCTCCGCCTGGGTCAGAGCATCGATCGTATGATCGGAGTCCTCTTCAACCGTCAGGCCTAGCCGCTGATTAATTCCCGGTTGTTGTTGACCTCGGGCCGGGCCGGCCCTAAACTCAGGGACAGATCATGATTCACCAGTGAGGCTGCGGTCCTTGGACGAACCTCGACTCAGGATTATCGTCGTCGATGACGAGGAGCCCATCAGGGCCATCCTGGGTGAGTTTTTCCTTGAACTGGGTGGCTTCGAAGTAGAAACCGCCAGTGACGGGCTGGAGGCTCTGGAGAAGATCAAGCACAGCCGGTTCGACTGCGCCTTTCTGGACCTGCAGATGCCCCGGATGACCGGGATCGAGCTCCTCCACTACATCAAGGATTACGACAACACCCTGCCGGTGATCATCATGACCGGCTACCCCTCCCTGGACGCGGCCATAGACACCATGCGCCACGGCGCCTCGGACTTCCTGACCAAGCCCGTCCGCCTCAGCCAGCTCAAGCTGGTCGTGGAGAGGGTGCTCAAGGAGCGCCGGCTCCTGGTTGAAAACCTTCGTCTCAAGGACCAGCTCAAGCAGAAGGAGGCCATCGAGCGGCTCAACGCCGAGCTCCAGCGCAAGGTCAGGGAGCAGACGCTCCTGTACAGCGTGGCCGAGACGGTCAATAACGTCCGGGGCGCGGCCAGCCTTTATTCCCAGATGGCCTCCCTGGCCTGCTCCCTGGTCTCCTCGAAGCTGGCCATGTTCCTGCTCTTTGACCAGGACACCAACGTCCTGTATTCCCTGGCCGACCACGGTCTGGGGGACTTGGCTGTCCAGGAGTTCGTTGTCAGCCTAGGCCAGGGTCTGGTCGGCCGCTCGGCCGAGGCCGGACAGCCGATCATTTGCAACTCGCCCGATGAACCGGTCGAGGTCATCTCCTCGACCAACGGGGGCCGGCTGACCGCTTCGTCGCTCATGTGCGTGCCCATGCGGATCAGGGAGGCCATGTTCGGCCTGCTTTTGGCCGCGGACAAGGGCGGTTCGGGCTTTGGCGAGGACGACCTCTTCCTGCTCCAGTTCCTGGTCAGCCGGGCCACCCTGTCCGTGGAGAACATCGCTCTCTATGAGTCCGTGCTGGACAACCTTCACTCAACCCTGCGCTCCCTGATCACGGCCATCGAGGCCAAGGACCGTTACACCCAGCAGCACTCCACCCGGGTGACCGAGCTGTCGGTCAAGATCGCCGAGGAGATGAATCTGAGCCAGGACGAGATCACCTCACTGCGCTTCTCGGGTTACTTGCACGACATCGGCAAGATCGGCGTCCCCGAGCGCATCCTGTCCAAAGCCGGCCGGCTGACCGATGAGGAGTTCGAGCTGATGAAGGCCCATCCGGTCATCGGCGAAGGCATCGTCGGCCATCTGGGCCTCCTGCCCCAGGAGAAGGCCATCGTCAGGCACCACCACGAGCGCTGGGACGGCCGGGGCTACCCGGACGGGCTCAAGGGAAAGGACATACCGCACCTGGCCAGGATCATCACCGTGGCCGATGCCTTTGACGCCATGACCTCGGACCGGCCCTATCGCAAAGCAATGAGTTCCGATGATGCCCTGCAGGAGTTGGTCAAACTCCGCTCCGTCCAGTTTGACGGCCAGGTGGTCGATGTTTTTCTCCAGCTTCTGGCCCGCGAGCCGGGCCTGGCCACGGGAGTTGCCCTCTTAGAGAGCGCGTGACGCCCGCTGGGCTAACCGGCGGCCGTGATTCAACCGGCGGAGGCGGGATGAGAGGCAGACAGTGATCGATAAGGCCTCGGAAAAGAGGAGATTCGTCCGGATCGCGGTCGACGATAAGGTTGAATACCGGCGCCTGCTCCCGGAAGAGGCCGGCCATCTGGCCACCTCGATTCTGTCCCGAAGCCCGGGCGAACTGGCCGCCGCAGTGGCGGCCGGCCGCGAAGGCGGGATGAGCGACTATGAAGCCGGGCTCCTCAGGCGCCTGGAGGTGATCGAGGCCAAACTGAACCTGGTCCTGGACCTCCTGGCCGAACGCGGGGCTCCCGGGGAGGCCAACCCTTTCATGGAGGGCCGGCTGATTAACCTGTCCGGCGCCGGCCTGGTCTTCGCCAGTCCGGAAAAGCCGGGCCTGAAGCCCAGCGACAGGCTGGAGATCAAAGTCTACCTGCCCGATCTGACCGGCCAGCCCGTGGTCAGCCTGGGCCGGGTGATCAGGATCGAGACTCCTGCCAGCAAGAAGGAAAAGAACGGCTGGAAGACCGCCGTCGGCTTCGAGGTTATCGCCGAGGGCGACCGGGAGCGCGTCATCAGCTACACCTTCCGCTGCCAGCGCCAGTTCATCCAGCAGAGCCAGGCCGAGGAGAAATGAGATGTCCGGCCCGCGGCTAACCCTGGTCGCGCTGTTACTGGCCTTTCTCCTGGCCGCGCCGCCGCCGGCCCTGGCCGAGGACCAGACCGGATCCCAGGGGGCAGGGCAGTCCCAGGAACTGCCCATGGGCGTTCATCGCCACAAGGACGAGCAGGGCCGGGAGAGCATCATCTATACCACCGGCCCTTCGCCGGTCAGGGAAAGGGCCCGGGCCCAGGCCGAGGAGGACCGGCGCCAGAGCTGGGAGATGCTCAAGCAGATCATCATTGACACCCGAAAGACCGACTGAGCCGCCGGAGCTCGCCCGAGACCACCTTTTCCGCCAGACAGCCCCTGATTCTTCTGGACGCCCCTTGCCGGGCGGCAAGAATTGCCCAGCAGCGGCCAGCCCGTCCGGCCCCACCTTTTCCATCCGGCTCGATTCTCAAGTTAACCTCAAGTCTTAGCTGATCCTCAGCCCTGGCACGGCAAGTGCAGCACTTGGGGTTGAGACTCCTGGCGGAAGATCCAGGCATTCAAGGAGTGGCACCATGTGGCAAAGAGTTATCGCCCTGTTAGTCCTCTCGGCTGCGGTTTTTCTCTCGGCCTTTGTCTGCACCGAGCTGTCCTGGCAGGCCAACCTCCGCTCCCTGGGCATCGTCCTGGGAGGCACTTTCATGGCCACCCTGATCGCCTATCCCTGGTCCAGGTTCAAGGAACTGGCCGCGGCCCTGAGGGCTTCGTTCCACCAGTCGGTTGATCACAGCCGGCGCTACCTGGACGAGATCGTTCGCCTGGCCAGGGTCAGCCGCCTGGAGGGCCCCAGGGGCCTGGACGTCCAGGCCCGCAAGGCCGAGAACGGCTTCCTGCGCCTGGGCCTGGAGCTGGTGGCCGACGGCAAGGGTCACCTCGAGGTCCGCGACTCCCTGGAAAAGGAGTACGACCTTCATTTCTCCCGCCGCGAGTCCCAGATAAACATCCTCCAGACCATGGCCCGCCTGGCCCCGGCCTTTGGCCTGGCCGGCACCCTGGTCGGCCTGATCAACATGTTCGGACGCCTGGACGACCCGAGCCAGCTGGGCATCGGCATGTCCGTGGCCCTGCTGACCACCTTCTACGGCATCATGGTGGCCAACCTCCTTCTCCTGCCCCTGGCCCGCAAGCTCAAGGAATTTACCCGCTACGAGGCCGCGGTCATGACCCTGATCATGGAGGGCGTCCTGGCCATCATGGACGGCGAGCATCCCAGTGCCGTGGATCACCGGCTGAGCTCGGTCTTCATCAACCGGCGAGACAGCGTCTTGGGCCTAGCCCGGGACAGGGCCCCCGAGCGATTGAGAGAGGCGGAGCCCACCTGGAGGCTGGCTGAGCGCTGGGCCGGGAAGTAGCAAGGGGTGCCGAGGTGACGCGCAAGGTCAGGCTGGAGAAGGAGCGGGTGCTCAGACAGCGTCTGGATCCCTACCAGAGGGTCAACCGGCTTGGCGAGGACGACGAGACAGGGGAGGGCATACACCTCTCCTTCACCGATTTGATGGCTCTCTTGCTGGTCTTCTTCGTCCTCTTCTTCTCCCTGACCCGGCCCGAACCGACCGCCCAGGAGACTCAGCCCGTCACCAATCGCCTCAACCAGACCATTGACCTGGCCAGCCATCAGGAGACCCGCGACCAGCAGTCCAAAGCCAGCCTGGTCGCCCGTTTTTCCGGGGCCTCATCGGCCTGGGCCGAGGGCATGATCATTGAGGAGAACAGGGCCAAGGACCGGCTCAACCTCGATCTGGTCAAGGCCGAAGCCGGATTGGACCCCAACCTCCTGGCCTCACCGCGCCGGAAGACCCTGGATCAGCTGGCCTCGGGCGGGACTTCGCTGCCGGCCGGCTTGCTGCCTAAGCCGCTAAAACCGGAGGAGCCGAGCGATCAGGATCGCCTCCTGGCCCAGATGCGGAACCTCCAGGCCTCGCTGCCGGAGCTGGGCATGGGACTGCGCACCGAGGACAAGGCGGTCATCCTCAGCATCGGCGAGGCGGTCACTTTCGAGGAAGGCCGGGCCGAAATACTGCCCCAGTTCCGGAACATGCTCATCAAACTGGCCGAGCAGCTCAACGCCGGCTTCAACCTCAGCTACATCCGTATCCGCGGCCACACCGACACCAAGCCGATCAGCAACTCCATCTTTCCGTCCAACTGGGAGCTTTCAGGGGCCCGCGCGTCCAGCGTGGCCCGGCTGTTGATCGAGGAGGGTCTTGATCCTCATCTGCTCGAGATAACTGGTAATTCCCAGTACCGGCCCGTGGCCGACAACCGCAATGAGGCCGGCCGCTCCCTCAACCGGAGGGTCGAGATCGAGCTGATCACGGCCGGTTGAGCGGCCCTGTGATAATAAATACCTGTTTTATGGCATCTTAGTCAAGATAATTATTAGTTTAATGCAAATCAAAGGCGCCCCTGAAGCAAGGGGCGCCTGAAGTTTCTGGATTCTTTCTGAATCTAGGGCATCAGCTCAATAAACCAGACTAACAACCCTTAATTACGTTCCGATCAGCCATCGTTCTTACGGCTTGGTTTCCGACGACTGACCGGCCGGCGATCCGGCGGGCTGTTCGGACGACTGGTTCGAGTTCTCCAGGACCGGCGAGTCCGGCTTCTCGTCGGGCGATGGAATGGGCGGCTTGCCGGCCTTGATCCGGGGCAGGATGACCAGGACGACCACCGCGGGCGAGTAGGACTGGTACTGGGGATTGTCCTGGTAGAACTTGTCGATCTGGTCGGCCAGCTCCTTGAGATCCAGCCCGTTCAGGTCTTCCAGAACCTGGGTCGTCTGGCCCGGAGCGATCTCGGCGAACTGGATGGCGTCCATGAAGCCGCGGAGGTAGGAGATCTTGAGCAGGTAATGGTCCTTGGGGGGCAGTCCCTCCATGCTCAACCAGCCCTGGGAGGAGAAGGTCTTGATCTCGGCCGCGTCGTTGATCGGCTTGATGACGAACTTCTCCTCAGCCGAGGCCGGCCAGGCCGAGCTAAAGATGAGCGCGGCGCCAAGAAGCAGTGCGGTCAGTCTGGAGTACATGGTGGTGAGCCTCCCAGGGATTTCGGGACATGCTATCAGGCCGCCCCAGACCGGGCAAGTAATAAAACCTTGGCCAGGGGGCTGGGTCGTCCCAGAGATTCATAGTCTGCTGGTTGACTTCCGGTCCCTATATTTGCGGGGCGGAGATGCTCGGCTGGCTCAACTTCCGATAAGATATATTATGTCAACTCACAGGAGTGAGTCGACATAACATCCAACCCACAGGCCGGATTATAAGCCTTAAGACCGACTGCTGCCCTTCTGCCAACTCACAAGAGTGAGTCGACATAACATCCAACCACGGGCGGGTTTGGAGAGGCTTTAAGGCCGACCACCTTCTGCCAACTCACATGAGTGAGCCGACATAACATCCAACTACGGGCGGGTTTGGAGAGGCTTTAAGGCCGACCTCCCTTCTGTCAACTCGCAAGAGTAAGGGGCTACGACACCGACTGCCTCTCCGGTTCCCATGATCGAGTCGCATAACATCCAGCCGGTCTGGATGCCTTCTGATTGATTCATAGAGACACTCCCGAGAAACACCCTTCCAGGCTGCTAAAGGTTTTACCCTGGACAAGACTATGCTGGTGGCCCAGTTAGCCACGTCTTTCTGAACCTTTTACAGCGGCAGGCTGGTCTCGATGGTGGCCTTCGGCGGCTCTGGGTGCCCTCTCCTGCCGTTCTGGTCTGGAAGGGCTGTTGCTGAGACTTGAACGCCCGGGCGAGCAAAGGGGGCCATGGCGGCCCCCTTTGGTTGGGATATCAGGTCAGGAGCTCAGCCGGCTTGGGCCCAGGCGGTCAGGCCTCGCTCCTCGTCAGTGCCCGGGATGGTGTTGTCCAGGATCACGGCGATGATTCCGGCCACGGCCATGCCGGTCTTGCCGATGGTGGTGATGATGTCCCCCAGGGGGAAGGCGCCGATCGTGAAAGTCAGCGGCGCCTCGTTGAAGTAGCTGGGCACCGAAAGGCCCATGAAGAAGGCGAAACCGATGATGAACAGGTTGCGCGAGGAGTTGAGGTCGACCAGCTGGAGGTTGGAGATGCCCACCGCGGCGATCATGCCGAACAGGCCGCAGTACATGGCCCCGACCACTGGCTGGGGAATGGTGGCGAAGAAGGCGCCGAACTTGCCGAAGATGGCCAGGATGATCATCACCGTGGCCCCGATCTGGACCACGTAGCGCGAGGCCACTCTGGTCAGGCCGATGGCCCCGATGTTCTCGGAGTAAGTGGTCGAGCCGTTGCAGGTCTGGAAGACCGAGGCAATCAGGCAGCCTACGCCCTCGGTGCCCAGACCCCGGGAGATCATGTTGGCCGTCGGCACCGGGGCCTCGGCCATCCGGGCGCAGGCGTAGTAGTCGCCGATGGACTCGATCATAGAGGCCAGGTAGGCGGCGATCATGGCCAGGGCAAAGCCGATCTTGAAGTCCCAGAAGCCCCACTGGAAGGGATACGGCGGGCTGAACCACTTGGCGTTGATGACCGTGTCCAGCCTTATGACCGCCGGATTTTCCGGTCCGATGGCTCCGGTGAAGGTCAGCAGCCAGGCCAAGGCCCAGCCGGTCAGGATGGCCAGCAGAACCGGGAACAGGGTGAAAACCCTGACCTTGCGCCCCAGGAACTGGGAGTAGAGGATCAGAGCGACCAGGGTCGCTCCGGAGACGACCCAGTTCTTTCCGGCCCAGGGAGCGCCCACCGGGAAAAGGGCCAGGCCGATCAGGGCGATGGTCGGAGCAATGGTCACCGGGCCGATGTACTTCTTGATCCTGCCCATTATCCCTGTGTAACCCAAGATTATTTCGAAGAAAGAAGCTAGGAAGATGGCCCCGGTGATCTGCTGGATGGCCACCTCGTAGCCCATGCCCTTGCCCACCGTGGCCGCGATGATGACAAAGGTGGGCGGCAGGAAGGAGAAGGAGCCGCCCTGGATGACCGGCAGCCGGTTGCCGATGGTGGACTGCAGCCAGGTGGTTATCCCGGAGACCAGGAAGATGGTGGCGATGAGCTGGGCCGTCTCGGCCGGCGGCATCTTCATGGCCCCGGCCAGGAGGAGCGGAATGGCCACCGTGGCCCCGAACATGGTCAGGTAGTGCTGGATCCCCAGAAAGAGGGCCTCCCCGAAGTGTAAATGATCCACTTCTTGCCCACGTGGGCGTGCGGCTCTTTGAACTCATCGGACAGATGAACGTCTTCCGTCACCTCTTAAACCTCCTTGGCTAAGGAAAGGGGCTGCCCTCTTACCCGTCCAAGGGCTCCCCCCGCGGCCTGGAATCCCCCACCCCTACAGATCAGTCGCACCTCCTTTCCCGGTCGACCCGGTTCATTGGCTGAAGCGCTTGCGCTTGATGAACTGTCCGGCTCCGGGGAGACCCAGGAACTTGCGGCCATCGACGATGACCTTGCCCCGGCTGAGGACAGTGACCACCCGGCCCCGGCCCTTGAAGCCCTCGTAGGGCGTGTAATCCACGTTCATGTGGTTGCTTCTGGCTGAGATGGTGAACGGCGCCTTGGGATCGAAGACGACCACGTCCGCGTCGGCCCCGATGGCCAGGCTGCCCTTCCGGGGGGCCAGGCCGAATATCCTGGCCGGAGAGGTGGCCAGCAGGTCGACCATCCGGTTCAGGGAGATCCGCTTCTTGTTGACCCCTTCGTGGAAGATGAGCTGGAGTCGATTCTCGATGCCCGGCGCGCCGTTGGGAATGGCCGCGAAGTCTTTTTTGCCCAGGTCCTTCTGGCCCTTGAAGTTGAAGGGGCAGTGGTCGGTGGACACGACCTGGAGGTCCCCGCCGGCCAGGGCGTCCCAGAGCACGGGCCAGTTGGACTTGTGCCTCAGCGGCGGGCTCATGACGTACTTGGCCCCGCCGAAGCGGGGCTCCCGGTAGCGCTCTATATCCAAGAGGAGGTACTGGAGGCAGGTCTCGGCCAGGATGGGCAGGCCGGCGTCGCGGGCGAATTTTACCTCCTCCAGGGCCCCGAAACAGGACAGGTGGACCACGTAGAGCGGGGCCTGGGCCATTTCAGCCAGGCGGATGGCCCGGGCCGTGGCCTCGGCCTCGCACTCCTCGGGCCTGGTCAGGGCGTGATAGATCGGCTCCTTGAGCTTGGCCGCCCGGGCTTCGCTGACCAAAACGTCAATGATGTCGCCGTTCTCGGCGTGGAGCATGGTCAGGGCCCTGACCTGCCTGGCCCGGCGCAGGATCTTGAAGAAGGAGCCGTCGTCGATCATCAGGGCGCCCTTGTAGGCCAGAAAAACCTTGAAGCTGGTCACGCCCAGCCTGACCAGATCGGCCAGCTCGTCGATGACCTGATCAGTGGCCTCGGTCACGGCCACGTGGAAGCCGTAGTCGATGCAGGCCTTGCCCTCGGCCTTGCGGCGCCAGGTCTCCACGGCCGCGGTCAGGGACTGGCCCTTGGACTGGATGGCGAAATCGATCAGGCAGGTCGTGCCGCCAAAGGCGGCCGCCCGGGTGCCGGTCTCGAAGTCGTCGGCCGAGGTGGTGCCGCCGAAGGGCATGTCCAGGTGGGTGTGGACGTCGATGGCCCCGGGCAGGAGGTAGCAGCCCTTGGCCGGGATGGTCCGGTCGGCCGGGGCGGTGATCCGGCGGCCGATGTCCACGATCCTGCCCCGGTCAACGGCCAGGTCGGCCCTGAAGGTCTCCGAGGCCGTGACCACCGTTCCACCGGTAATCTTGAGGTCCATGGCTTCCTCCTCGCGGGCTTCACTCCGGGCCGAGCAGGCTGATGCAGCCTTCGACCGGGCAGACGTGGAAGCAGAGGGAACACCCTGTGCAGCGGTTGGAGTTGACCTCGTAGGCGCCCTCCTTGCGCTTGATGATGGCCTGGTGGCCGCCGTCGAGACAGGAGATCCGGCAGGCGTCGCAGGCGATGCACAGGCTCTGGTCGATCTGGGCCTTGACCTTGCGCTTGGCTTCCAGGTTGTGGTGCTCGGTCAGGTTGGCCAGGGCCTGGCCCCTCATTTCGTTGAGGGAGCTGAATTCTTTCTCGGCCAGGTACTCGGACAGGCCGCGGGTGAGATCCTCGATGATCGAGTAGCCCCGGGCCATGACCGCCGAACAGACTTGGAGGTTGTTGGCCCCCAGGAGCAGGAACTCGGCCGCGTCCCGCCAGGTGGTCACCCCGCCGATGCCCGAGATGGGCACCTCAACGGCCCGGGCCAGCTCGGCCACGCAGCGCAGGGCGATGGGCTTGATGGCCGGGCCGGACAGGCCGCCCGGGGTGGACCAGCCCCAGACGTTGGGCAGCGGGGTCAGGTTCTCCAGGTCCACCCCAACGATGGCGGCCACGGTGTTGATCGCGGCCAGGCCGTCGGCCCCGGCCTGGACGCAGGCCCTGGCCGGCAGGGTGATGTCGGTGACGTTGGGCGTCATCTTGGGGATGACGGGCAGGTCCGTGACCTGCTTGACCCATTCGGTCACCCGGGCCGAGAGGTCGGCGTGCTGGCCCACGGCCGCGCCCATGCCCCGCTCGGGCATGCCGTGGGGGCAGGAGAAGTTGAGCTCCAGGCCGTCGGCCCCGGCGGCCTGGAGCGCTTCAGCCATCTTCTGCCAGCCCTCGGGCCTGGCCGCGTCGTCCATTATCGAGGCAATGGTCATCCGGTCCGGAAACTCCTGGCTCAGCTCCTTGATTTCCTTGAGCCAGGTCTCGAAGCTCCGCTCGGTGACCAGTTCGATGTTCTCGAAGGCGAAGATCCGCCTCGGCTCGCCGGCCTGGCTGGAGAAAGCCAACGAGGCCAGCCTGGGGGTGGGGTTGTCGATGACCGAAGCGTCCAGGAAGAGGGTTTTGGTCACCCCCCCGGCCCAGCCGGCCTGATAGGCCCGCCTCATCATTCCCCCGGAGCCGGTGGGCGGCGCCGAGGCCAGGAGAAACGGATTGATGAGTTTGAAGCCGCAGAATTCGACGCTCAGGTCAACCATTTGCCTTGCCTCCGGGCCCGGCCGAGATCAGAGCTGCTCGTCCACCCAGGCGAGCACGCCGTCAATGACCTCGAGACCCTCCTTGAGCTCCGTCTCGCTGATGACCAGCGGCGGGACCACGAAAATTTTGTGCCAGTGAACAAAGGTCATCACCCCGCCGTCTCTGAGCCTCTTCATGATCCCCTTGGTCACGTCGCCGGTGGTGTTGAAGGGGACCAGGGGTTCGTGAGTCTGGCGGTCTTTGACCAGCTCCAGGATCCAGAACATGCCGATGCCTCGGGCGTCGCCGACGCACCTGTGCTTGGCCTTGAGGGCCTCCAGTTCGGTCTTGATCACCTGGCCCATCTTCTTGGCCCGGTTGATTAGGTCCTCATCCTCGTAGACCTCCAGGCAGGCCACGGCCGCGGCGCAGGAGAGCGGATGGGCGTTGTAGGTCAGGCCGCACCAGAGCATGTGGTCCTGGAAGTAAGCGGCGATCTCGTCGCTCACGGCCACCCCGCCCAGGGGCACGTAGCCCGAGGTCAGGCCCTTGGCCATGGTGATCATGTCCGGTTTGACGTCCCAGTTCTGGAAGGAGAACCACTCGCCGGTCCTACCGAAGCCGGACATGACCTCGTCGCAGATGAGCAGGACCTTGAACTCGTCGCAGATCTCCCGGAGCCGGGGATAGTACTCGGGCGGCGGGACGATGATGCCGTTGGAGCCGGTCACGCCCTCGACGATCATGGCCGCGACGTAGTCTTTGGCCCCCTCGTACATCATCACCTCCCGGACGTGTTCGGCGCAGCGGATCCGGCAGGAGGGATAATCCAGCCCGAAGGAGCACTGGTAGCAGTAAGGATCAAAGACCTTGATCACGCCGGGTATTCCTGGCTCGGCCGGCCAGCGGCGCGGGTCTCCGGTCAGGGTGATGGCCCCCATGGTCGCGCCGTGATAGGAGCGGTAGCGGCTGATCAGTTTGTCCTTGCCCGAGTAGAGACGGGCCATCTTGATGGCGTTCTCGTTGGCCTCGGCCCCGCCCAGGGTGAAGAAGAAGTGGTTGATGTTGTCCGGGGTGATGGCGGCCAGCTTCTCCACCAGGGCCGAGCGCGACTCGTAGGCGTAGCCCGGTCCGATGAAGCAGCACTTTTCGGCCCCTTCCTGGATGGCCTTGATTATCTTGGGATGCTGGTGGCCGGTGTTGAGGTTCATCAACTGGGAGGAGAAATCGAGATAGCGCTTGCCGTCGGTGTCCCAGAACGCGGCGCCCTGACCGTGGCTGAAGACGATCGGATCGAGCTGACTCTGAACCGACCAGGAGTGAATGTGATGGGCTCTGTCCAGTGCTTTTACCTTCGAAGCGTCCATGAATCCTCCTCAAGTGTCTCTGTCCGGGTTCAGACCAGCCTCCCGCCCCAGCCCCCCTGCCCGTCCAGGTCAGCCCGGGCAGGGGGCTCGGGCCCGAGTGTCAGGCCGGGCCGAGCCCGGAGGAAAACATTAAGTTCTGGTCCAGCCCTGACCGGCCGAAGGCCAGAAGGATTGCCGGCCGTCCAAGCCTCATCCGCGCCGCGGTTAGAGGTCCACGACCTCGTCGTAGGTTTCCGGCCGCCTGTCGCGGAAGAACTGCCAGTTGTTGCGCACCTGGCTGATCGTGTCCAGATCGATCTCGGCCGCGACCACCTCGTCCTTGTCTCTGGAGCCTTCGACCACCAGCTCGCCCAGGGGATTGCAGACGTAGGACGAGCCGTAGAATTCGCCGATGTTCCAGGGCGCCTCGAGGCCGATCCGATTGTTGGCGCAGATGAAGTACTGGTTGGCCACGGCGTGGGCCGGCTGCTCCAGGCGCCAGAGGTATTCGGACTTGCCGGCCACGGTGGCCGAGGGGTTGAAGACGATCTCGGCGCCGTTGAGGCCCAGGCAGCGGGCCCCTTCGGGAAAGTGGCGGTCGTAACAGATGTAGACGCCGACCTTGCCGTAGGCGGTCTCAAAGACCGGGTAGCCCAGGTTGCCGGGCTTGAAGTAGAACTTCTCCCAGAAGCCTGGCCAGGTGTGGGGTATGTGGCTCTTGCGGTACTTGCCCAGGTAACTGCCGTCGGCGTCGATGATCGCGGCGGTGTTGTAGAGGACCCGGGGCAGGTCCTCTTCGTAGACCGGGACGACCATGACCATCCCGTGCTGCCTGGCCTTTTCGGCCATCAGCTTGAGGCTGGGGCCGTCGGGCACGGGTTCGGCCGCGTCGTACCACTTGACGTTCTGCTCGGCCGGGAAATAGGGACCGTAGAAGATCTCCTGGAGACAGAGGATCTTGACCCCTTCCCGGGCGGCCTGATCGATGAGCGGGAGATGCTTGTCGATCATGTGCCGCTTGAGCCGCTCCACCGGCTCCTCGCCGGACAACTCACACCGGACCTGCGTCAGGCCCACCTTGACCAGTCGAGGCACGATCGCTTCCTCCTCGCCATCGGGGGCCGTCGCGGCCGGAGTCAGACCACCTCCTGCTCCTTCAAGCTCGCGATGGCCGCTTTATCATAGCCCAGCTCGGCCAGGATCTCCTCGGTGTGCTCGCCCAGCACCGGCGGCGGCAGTTTGATTTCGGCCGGGGTGCGACCCAGCTTGACCGAGAAGCCGGTCGTCTTGAGCTCGCCCAGGATCGGATGGGACATGGTCTTGATCATCTCGCGGTGGAGGACCTGGGGGTCCTGAAAGACCTGATCGACGAAAAGGATCGGGCCCGAGGCCACCCCGGCCCCGTCCAGGAGCTCCTGCCACTCGGCCGTGGTCTTGGCCCGGAGCTTATCCTCGATGGCCGAGGTCAGAGCCGGCCGGTTGGCCACCCGGTCGGCCACGCTCAGGAAGCGCTGGTCAGTAATGAGCTCTTCCAGGCCCAGCAGCTTGGCCAGCCGCTCCCACATGGGCTGGTTGCCGGCGGCGATGTTGATGTGGCCGTCCTTGGTCTTGAAGGTGCCGTAGGGCGACTGCATGGGGTGGTCGTTGCCGGCCGGCAGAGGCCGCTCGCCCGTGGTCAGATGCTTGGCCGCCTGCAGACCCAGCAGGCCGACCAGAACCTCGAGCAGGGAGGTGTCCAGCTTCTGGCCCTTGCCCGAGACGCGTCGCTCGTACAGGGCGGCGATGGTCCCCAGGCAGGAGTAAACGCCGGCCAGATAGTCCCCAACGGCCACTCCGACCCGAATCGGCCCGGTCTCGGCCGTGCCGGTGACGGACATGAGGCCGGACATTCCCTGGGCGATGGGGTCGAAGCCGGCCCGCTCGGCGTAGGGACCGGTCTGACCGAAGCCGGAGACCGAGACGTAGACCAGGCCGGGGTTTTCCTGGGACAGGGTCTCGTAGTCGACCTTGAGCCTGTACTTGACCCCGGGCCGGAAGCTCTCGGCGACCACGTCGGCGTCTTTGGCCAGCTCGCGGAAGATCTTGTATCCCTCGGGCTTGCGGAGATCCAGGGTCAGGCTCCGCTTGTTGCGGTTGTACATCAGGAAGTAGGAGCCGTTGTCACCCTGGAAAGGCGGGCCCCAGAAGCGCATCATATCGCCGCCCCGGGGTTCGATCTTGATAACTTCGGCGCCGAAGTCGGCCAGGAGCATGGTGCAGCAGGGTCCGGCCATGGTCTGGGTCAGGTCAACTACTTTAATTCCTTTGAGGGGGCCGCTCATGTCAGTCACTCCAGAAGGTAGAATCGCGACAGGTCAGGCTTGCGGTCAGAATGGCAAAGCCCCTGCACGTTATTGCGGTCAAGATAGCAAAGGCCCTGTTCGTTGTCAAAGCCGGGCCCGGCCAGGACCCGGCTTTTCAGAAATGGGTCAATTTGACGGTCAGGGCCTTTTCGACCTTGGCGATGGCCTCGCGCCGGGCCAGAATGACCACCCGGTCCTCGGGCTGGATGATGGTATCGCCCTTGGGGACGATAACCTGGCCCGCCCTGACGATGGCCCCGATGATCGCTCCGGCCGGGAACTTGAGGACCGAGAGGGGGCAGCCGACGATGTCTGATGTCTCCAGGGCGACGAACTCGATGACCTCGGCCTCCTCGCCCTTGATCTGGGTGACCGAGATGACCTTGCCCCGCCTGATGTGCTGGAGGATGGCGTTGGCCGCGGCCATGCGGGGGCTGACCACCCTCTCCAGACCCACGGCGTGGACCAGGGGCATGTAGCCGGGCTTGGAGATGCGGGTGATGGTCTGGCGGGCGCCCAGTTGCTGGCCCAGGAGGGAGATGAGGATGTTCTCCTCCTCGTCGCCGGTGAGAACGACCAGGGTGTCGGTCTCGGCGATGTTCTCCTCGCGGAGCAGGTCCTTGTCCGTGCCGTCGCCGTTGAGGACGGTGATCTTGTCCAGCTTCTCTGCCAGGAAGGCGCAACGCTCGGGATCCCGCTCGATGAGCTTGGTTTTGACCGGCATCTTCTCCAGGGCCTTGGCCAGGGCAAAGCCCGAGACGCCGCCGCCGACCACGACGACCCTCTTAAGGCTGAAGACCTTGGCCCCGAAGAGCTCCATGACCTCGGCCACCACCGAGGGTTGAATGATGAGGTAGACCAGGTCGCCGGCCATGATCCGGTCCGGGCCGCGGGGGATGATGAGCTGGTCGGCCCTGGAGATGGCCGCCACCAGAAACTGGTTGCCCAGGGCGAGCTGGCCCAGTTCGATCATGGTCAATCCGGTCAGGCTGGAGCGGGCCCCGGCCCTGACCCCGATCAGCTTGACCAGTCCGTCGGCCAGGTCGACCACGTCCGAGGCGCCGGGCACCTCCAGGAGCTTGAGGACGGTCTTGCTCACCTCCTGCTCCGGGTTGATGACCAGAGACAGGTCCAGAAAATCGCGGCCCATGATGTGGGGGAAGCGGCTCAGGTTGGTGTCCCTGATGCGGGCGATCTTGGTCGCCACCGGGTTGAGGGCGTTGGTGAAGAGGCAGGCGATCATGTTGACTTCGTCGGAGTCGGTTACGGCCACGACCATGGAGGCGGATCCGACCCCGGCCTCTTCCAGGATCTCCGGGCTGGAGCCGGTGGCCTGGAGAAGCTGGACGTCCAGGTGCTCCAGGCGGCGGATGGCCTCGGGGTTGCGGTCGATGACGACCACGTCCTGGCCTTCGGTGGAGAGGCGGGAAGCAAGGTAGTAGCCGACCTCGCCGGCGCCGATGATCAGGATACGCACGCCGCGGCCTCTTCTTCCAAGTGGTTCTTGATGGCGTCCAGAACGCCGTTGATGAAGGCCCCGGACTCGCCGGTCCCGAAGCGCTTGCCCAGGTCCACGGCCTCGTTGATGACCACCTTGTCGGGCACGTCCGGGCAGCCGATCAGCTCGAACACGGCCAGCCTGAGGATGTTGCGGTCCACTTTGGACATCCGTTCCAGTTTCCAGTTCTTGGAGAAACGCTCGATCAGCTGGTCGATCTCGGCTCGATGGTCGCTGACGCCCTTGACCAGCCGGCCGTAAAATTCGGCCGCCTTGGCCGGCAAGCCGAAGGCCAGCTCGAACCTGTCCATGGCCGAGGAGAGGTCCTCGGGACTGGTTTCGAGCTGATAGAGAAGCTGGACGGCCAGCTCCCTGGCTCTGCGGCGTTGGCCCATCTAGGATGCAGCCGTCAGATCTGTCGAGCCAGGTCGACCATCTCCACCGCGGCCATGGCCGCGGCCCAGCCCTTGTTGCCCGCCTTGGTCCCCGCCCTCTCGATGGCCTGTTCCAGGTTGTCGGCCGTGATCACTCCGAAGCTGATGACCACGCCCGTCTCCAGGGAGGCCTGGGCAATGCCCTTGGAGGTTTCGGCGGCGACGTAGTCGAAGTGGGGCGTCGCCCCCCGGATGACCGCCCCCAGGCAGACCACGGCGTCGAACTTGCCGCTCTGGGCCAGCTTCTTGGCCACCAGGGGGATCTCCCAGGAGCCCGGGACCTTGTAGACGGACAGGTCCTCTGGGCTGGCCCCGCTCCGGTTCAGGGCGTCCAGGGCCCCGCCCAGGAGGCGTTCGGTGATGAAGTCGTTGAATCGGGCCACGACCAGGGCGAAGCGCATCCCGGACGCGTTGAGCTTGCCTTCGACGATCTTGGGCATTGGCGCACCTCAGCTCAGATGCAGCAAGTGCCCCATGCGCTGGCACTTGGTCTTGAGGTATTTGAGGTTGTTCTCGTTGGGGGGTATCTCGATGGGAACCCTCTCGACAATGGTCAGGCCGTAGCCCTCCAGGCCGATCATCTTCTTGGGGTTGTTGGTCATCAGCCTCATCTTGCCCACGCCCAGGTCGCGGAGGATCTGGGCCCCGATCCCGTAATCGCGCATATCGGCCTTGAAGCCCAGGCTCAGGTTGGCCTCGACCGTGTCCTGACCCTGGTCCTGGAGGGCGTAGGCCTTTATCTTGTTGGCCAGGCCGATGCCACGGCCCTCCTGGGACATGTAGACTATTACCCCCCGGCCCTCGTGGTCAACCCGCTTCATGGCGCTGATGAGCTGATCGCCGCAGTCGCAGCGCAGGGAGCGGAGCACGTCGCCGGTCAGGCAGGAGGAGTGGACCCTGACCAGGGTCGGCTCCTCGGGGTCGATTTCGCCCTTGACCAGGGCCAGATGCTCCCAGTCATCGATGTCGTTGGTGTAGGCCACGGCCTTGAACTCGCCGTAGGCGGTCGGCAGGACCGCCTCGGCCACCCGGTGGACCAGGGACTCGTGCCTGATCCGGTAGGCCACCAGGTCGGCGATGGTGCAGATCTTGAGCCCGTGACGCTGGGAGAACTTCTCCAGGTCGGGCAGGCGGGCCATGGTCCCGTCGTCGTTCATGATTTCGCAGATGACGCCGGCCGGGATCAGCCCGGCCAGGCGGGCCAGGTCGACCGAGCCCTCGGTCTGGCCGGTTCTGACCAGAACCCCGCCGGAACGGGCCCTTAAGGGGAAGATGTGCCCGGGGACGACCAGGTCGCCGGGCTGGGCCTCGGGATTGACCGCGACCCGGACCGTGGTGGCCCGGTCAGCGGCCGAGATGCCGGTGCTGACTCCCTTGGCCGCCTCGATGGAGACGGTGAAGGCCGTCTCGAAGCGGGAGCGGTTGCGGTTGGTCATCATGGGCAGGGCCAGGCGGTCGACCTGCTCATTGGTCATGGAGAGGCAGATCAGGCCCCGGCCGTACTTGGCCATGAAGTTGATCGCCTCGGGCGTGATCATCTGGGCGGCCATGGTCAGGTCGCCTTCGTTCTCCCGGTCCTCGTCATCGACCAGGATGACCATCCGGCCCTGCTGGATCTCCTCGATGGCCTCCTCTATGGTGGCAACGGGCATTATCAGTGGTCCTCTTCCGAAGCGCCGTCCAGGAAGCCCTGCCTAGCCAGAAGCTCCCGGCTGACGCCTCTTTCCTTTGAAGTGCGGGCGCCCAGGAGGCGCTCTATGTACTTGCCGATCAGATCGGCCTCGATATTAACCAAATCCCCCGGTTTCTTCAAGCCGAGGGTGGTCACCCGGGCGGTCTGGGGAATGATGTTGACCTCGAAGAAGTCGGCCCCGACCTGGTTGACGGTCAGGCTGACCCCGTCCACGGCCACCGAGCCCTTGGGGATGACGTAGCGGAGCAGTTCGCCGGCCAGCTTGAATCTCAGCCGCCAGGAGCCGCCGACGCTCTCCCTCCCGGCCAACTGGCCCAGGCCGTCCACGTGGCCGCTGACCAGGTGGCCGCCCAGGCGGTCGCCCAGGCGCAGGGGCCGCTCCAGATTGACCTGATCCCCGTTTTTGAGGCCGCCCAGGGTGGTCCGGCCGAGGGTCTCGGCCGAGACGTCGGCCTCGAAATCGTTCCCCCTCAGTCCGGTCAGGGTCAGGCAAACGCCGGAGACGGCCATGGAGTCGCCCGGGCGGCACTGGCCCAGGTCAAAGGCCGCCCGGACGGCCAGAACCGCCTCGGGGCCCCGCCGCCGCAGGCCGGTGACCGAGCCCAGGCCCTCCACCAGACCGGTGAACATCTCTCCTCCTCAGGGCTCGACCAGGGCCTGAACGAGCAGGTCCGGGCCGAGTCGCCTCAGCCTCATGCGGCCAAGCTTAGCCCCTGAGTCCAATTTGGGCAAGCCGGCCCCGCCGATCAGGCCCGGCGCCGCCCGGCCGCCGATGAGCCGGGGGGCCAAAAGGAAGAGGATCTCGTCCACCAGGCCGGCCCTGAGGAAGCTGGCCGCCACCTCTGGCCCGCCCTCGAGGAGCAGGTGCATCACCCCGCGCCGGCCCAGCTCCCTGAGCGCGGCCAGGGGATCGATGCCCCCCTCCCCGCCCGGCAGGGCCATGACCTCGGTCCCGGCCGCCTCCAGGGCCCGTCGTTGCTGGCCGGGCGCCTGGGGAGAACAGAAGACCAGGCAGCCCCCGCCGGCCGGACCACCCTCCCTGGGCCCGGTGACGACCCTGGCCCCCGGGTCCAGGGACAGGGAGGAATCTAGGATGACCCGGAGCGGATTCTGGCCCCGGCCCCGCTCCAGGCGGGTGGTCAGGGCCGGGTCGTCGATGGTCACGGTGCCCCGGCCGACCATGATGGCCTCGCAACGGTCCCTGAGCCGGTGGAGCCAGCGCTTGGCCTTCGGGCCGGTCAGCCACTGGCTCTGGCCCGCGGCCGTGGCGATGCGGCCGTCCAGGCTGGCCGCCATTTTGAGGCTGACAAAAGGTCTCGAAGCGGTGACTAGCTTGCTGAAGGGCCGGAGGAGCTCGGCGCCCCGCTCGGCCAGGAGGCCCGACTCGACCTGTATTCCGGCCCGCCTGAGCCGCTCGCCCCCGCCGCCGGCCACCCCGGGGTTGGGGTCGGGCTGGCTGAAGATGACCCGCCCGACTCCGGCGGCGATGATCTTCTCGGTGCAGGGCGGGGTCCGGCCGGTGTGATTGCAGGGCTCCAGGGTGACGTAGAGGTCGGCGCCCCTGGCCTTAAGGCCGGCCTGGTCCAGGGCGATGACCTCAGCGTGGGGCCGGCCGGCCGCGGCGTGGAAGCCCAGGCCGACCACCCGGCCGCGCCTGACCACCACCGCCCCCACCGGCGGATTGGGCGCGGTCCGGCCTTCGGCCCGCCGGGCCAGGCCCAGGGCCTGAGCCATGAACCGGGCTGAAGGAGAAGGGACCGCCACCGGCTCAGGAGTCCTCCAGGGCCTTCTTGGACTTGATAAGCTCGGTCACTTCCTTCATGAAGTCGGTCACGTCCTGGAACTTGCGGTAGACCGAGGCAAAGCGGACATAGGCCACCTCGTCCCAATCCTTGAGCTTGGCGATGACCTTCTCGCCGATGGCCGAGGAAGGGATCTCGCGCCGGCCCAGCTCCTGGAAATAGGTCTCAAGGCTGTCGATGAAGTCCTTAATCTGGTCGGCCGAGACGGGCCGCTTCTGGCAGGCCCTGGTGATGCCTCCCAGAATCTTCTCCCGGTCAAACGGCTCCCGCCGGCCGTCCCGCTTGATGACCATGGGCAGGACTTCCTCCACCTTCTCGTAGGTGGTGAAGCGCCGGCCGCAGGCGTTGCACTCGCGGCGGCGGCGGATGGCCTGGCCGTCCTTGGACAGGCGGGAATCAACCACCCGGTTGTCATTCTCGGCGCAGTAAGGGCATCTCATCTCTGACCCCCCTCCCTCTGCGGGAAGCGTTCCAGCCGGATTCCGGCCTGTTCGAGCAGAGACAGGCTCAGCTCGTCGGGGTAGCCGTCGCCGAAGACGATGCGGCGGATTCCGGCGTTGATCAGCATTTTAGCGCAGATGGCGCAAGGCTGGTCAGTGCAGTACAGGTCGGCCTCGGCGATGGAGACGCCGTGGCGGGCGGCCTGGATGATGACGTTCTGCTCGGCGTGCAGCCCCCGGCAGAGCTCGTGCCGCTGGCCCGAGGGGACTCCCTCGGTCTCCCTGAGGCAGCCGATCTCCAGGCAGTGGGGTAGTCCCGAGGGGGCGCCGTTGTAGCCCGTGGCCAGGATGCGCTTTTCCCGGACGGCCACGGCCCCGACCTGGCGTCTCAGGCAGGTGGAGCGCTTTTTGACCAGGTGGGCTATCTCCATGAAATAATCGTCCCAGGCGGGCCGGCTCTCGGGGGGAATGATGGTCGTCATCGGGATCTGTCCAGGGCCCCTGGCGTCTCAGGGCCGCCGGCCCGGCCCGAGCCGGTCGAGCTGATCGACTCGCCGCTGGTGCCGCCCGCCCTCAAAGCCGGTGGCCAGCCAGACCCTGACTATCTCCCGGGCCAGCCCGGGCCCCAGGATCCGGGCCCCCAGGGTGAGGACGTTGGCGTCGTTGTGCTCCCGGCAGAGGCGGGCCGCGTAGAGATCGTGGCAGTTGGCCGCCCGGATGCCCTGAAAGCGGTTGGCGGCCATGGCCATGCCGATGCCCGAGCCGCAGACCAACAAGCCCCGCTCGGCCCGGCCGGCCAGGACCTCTTCAGCCACCGCCGCGGCAAAGACCGGGTAGTCGCAGGATTGGGAGGAGAAAGTGCCTTGGTCGAGCACTTCGTGGCCCTGGTCCTTCAGCCAGACCACCAGTTCATCCTTGAGCGGCAGCCCGGCGTGGTCGGCGCCCAGGGCGATGATCATGACTGAGTCCCTCGCTTAGCCGTCGAATCTCCTGAAGACCACGGTGGCGTTGGTTCCGCCGAAGCCGAAAGCATTGGAGATGGCGACGTTCACCCGGGCCTGGCGGGCCTGGTTGGGCACGTAGTCCAGATCGCAGTTCGGGTCGGGGTGCTCGTAGTTGATGGTCGGCGGAATGAGGCCGTTATAGATGGCCAGGGTGGAGAAGACCCCCTCGGCGCCGCCGGCCGCGCCGAGCATGTGCCCGGTCATGGACTTGGTCGAGCTGATGGGCACCTTGTAGGCGTGGGGGCCGAAGACGGTCTTGATGGCCTGGGTCTCGGACACGTCGTTGAGGTCGGTCGAGGTGCCGTGGGCGTTGATGTAATCAACCTGCTCCGGGTTGAGGCCGGCGCTCCTGAGGGCCATCTTCATGCACCGGGCCGCCCCATCCCCGCCCGGCGAGGGCGCGGTCATGTGGTGGGCGTCCGAGGTGAGGCCGTAGCCGATGACCTCGGCGTAGATTCTGGCCCCCCGGGCCTTGGCGTGCTCCAGCTCTTCCAGGAGCAGAATTCCGCTGCCCTCGGCCACGACAAAGCCGTCGCGCTCGGCGTCGAAGGGCCGGGAGGCGTGCTCCGGGTCGTCGTTGCGCGTGGACAGGGCCTTCATGGAGCTGAACCCGGCCAGGGCCGAGGGCGCGACCACGGCCTCAACCCCGCCGGCGAAGATGGCCACCGCGTCGCCGCGCTGGATGGTCCGGTAGGACTCGCCGATGCCGTGGTTGCCGGCCGCGCAGGCCGTGGCCAGGGTCATGTTGGGCCCCTTGGCGTTGAAGAGCATGGCGATCTGGCCGCCGGCCATGTTGGGGCAGACCATGGGGATGAAGAAGGGGCTGACCCGGCCGGGCCCCTTCTCCAGCAGGACCTGGTGCTGGTTCTCGATGGTCAGGAGGCCGCCCAGGCCGCAGCCCAGGATCACCCCGACCTGCTCGGCCAGCCTATCGTCGATCTCCAGGCCCGAGTCCTCCAGGGCCATCTTGGCCGCGGCGATGCCGAAGTGGCAGAACTGGTCCAGCCGTTTGGCCAGCTTGGGCGGCATGTACAGATCGGTGTCCAGCCCCTTGACCTGACCGGCGATCTGGCTGCGGTACTGGCTGACGTCAAAGCTGGTGACCCGGCTGATGCCTGACCGGCCTTGGCTGGCCGCCTCCCAGCAGGTCCCGACCCCAATGCCCAGGGGGCAGACAAGACCCAGCCCGGTAATGACTACTCTCCGGGGCACGCCTCCAGCCTCCACCTTGCCTTACTCCGCAGCGTGTTCTTTGATGTAGGAGATGGCGTCCTGGACGGTCTTGATCTTCTCCGCGTCCTCGTCGGCGATGGAGACGTTGAACGCCTCTTCCATGGCCATGATCATCTCCACCAGGTCCAGGGAGTCGGCCCCCAGGTCGTCCACGAACGACGCCTCGGGAACCACGTCCTCCTCGGCCACGCTGAGCTGATCGACGATGATCTGTTTGACTTTCTCTTCCACGTTGGCAGCCATTAACCGTTCCTCCTGTGCGCTGGCTGGCTCACATGTACATGCCGCCGTTGACATGAATCACTTGTCCGGTGATGTAGCTCGCTCTGTCAGAGGCCAGAAACGCAACTACATCAGCTATTTCCTGGGGCTGGCCCATCCGGCCCAGCGGAATCTGGGCCAGCATCATCTCCTTGACCTTCTCCGACAACCCGGCCGTCATCTCGGTGTCGATGGAGCCCGGGGCGATGGCGTTGACGGTGATGCCCCGCGGGGCCAACTCCCGGGCCACGGTCCTGGTCAGACCCATGATCCCGGCCTTGGAGGCCGAGTAGTTGGTCTGGCCGACGTTGCCCCACGAGCCGGCCACCGAGGCCACCGAGATGATGCGGCCGGAGCGCTGCCTCATCATGATCTTGGCCGCGGCCTGGGTGGCGTTGAAGACCGACTTGAGGTTGACGTTCAGGACTTTGTCCCAGACGTCCTCCGACATCCTGACCAGAAGGGCGTCGGCGGTGATGCCGGCGTTGTTGACCAGAACGTCCAGCCGGCCGAAGCGGGCGGCCACGTCGGCGACGCATTCGGCCGTCTTGGCGTGGTCGGAGATGTCGAACCAGTAGGCCGCGCCGGCCGCGCCCTTGGCCTCGATCAGGGCCTTGGTCTGATTGGCCGCCTCCTCGTCCTTGTCAAAATGGGTGAAGGCCACCGCCGCCCCTGGTTCGGCCAGGGCCAGGGCCACGGCCGCGCCGATGCCCCGCGATCCGCCGGTGACGAGGCAGACCCTTTTCATCTCCAAGCGTGCCTCCTCCACTTCAGGCCTCGCCCCGGGCGGCCTTGAGCTCTCTGATCATGGCCGGCACGACCTCGAACAGGTCGCCGACCAGGCCGTAGGTGGCCACGTCGAAGATGGGCGCCTGGGGGTCGTTGTTGACGGCCACGATCACGTCCGAAGACTGCATCCCGACCACGTGCTGGACCGCGCCGGAGACGCCCACGGCCACGTAGAGCTTGGGCGAGACGGTCCGGCCGGTCTGGCCGACCTGATGGGCGTAAGGGATCCAGCCCTGGTCGACCACGCCCCGGGTGGCCCCGACCGCGCCGCCTAATTGGTCGGCCAGTTCGGCGATCAGGGAGAAATTCTTGGCCTCGCCCAGTCCCCTGCCCCCGGTGACGATTATCTCGGCCTCGGCCAGCCGGGCGGCCTGGCTGGTCTCCTCGATGGACTCGACCACCTGGCTCAGGGCTTTGAAGCCGCCGGGCAGGCCGACCGAAACTATTTGGCCCTGGCGCTGGGGATCGGGCTTGGCCTGGCGCATCACCTTGGGCCTGACCGTGGCCATCTGGGGCCGGTGGTTGGGGGTGATGATGGTGGCCATGATGTTGCCGCCGAAGGCCGGCCGGGTCTGGAGGAGGAGCCTCTCCGTCGGCTCGATGCTCAGGCCGGTGCAGTCGGCGGTCAGGCCGGTGCCGATGGTCGTGGCCACCCTGGGAAAGAAGGAGCGGCCCAGGGCCGTGGCCCCGCAGAGGACGATCTCGGGCCGTTGCTCGGCGATCAATCCGGCCAGAACCTGCCCGTAGGCGTCGTCGGTGAACTCGGCCAGGGTCGGGTCGTCGGCCAGGAGGACCTGGTCGGCCCCGTGGGCGATCAGCTTCTGGGCCAGGTCAGCGACGCCGTGGCCGAAGAGGACCGCGGTCAGGGAGGTGGACAGGTCGTTGGCCAGGTCGCGGCCCTTGCCCAGCAGCTCCAGCCCGACCGAGTGGAGCCCGCCCCGGCGCTGCTCGCAGAAGACCCAGACCCCGGAGTAGGCGCTCAGATCCACGGCCGGGCCCCGGCCTTCGGCTTCCTCGATCCTGATGGCCCCTTCCGGGCACTCCTCGACGCAGGCGCCGCAGAGAGTGCACTTCTCGTTGCTCCGGGCCAGGCCCTCCATGACCTCGATGGCCTCGAAGGGGCAGACTTCGGTACACTGCCCGCAAGCGGTGCACTTTTCAGGATCAATGGACAGCGACATGGCTCCTACCTATACTGACTTGACCAGGCGAAGTCAATCTAAACAGCTATCGAGATGATCTTGTCCTCGCTCAGGCGGTGGAGCAGCCTCTGGGCCAGCTCCTCCGCCTCGCCCTCCCAGAGCTCCCGCTTCTCCCGGGGCTTGGGGGCGAAGACCTTGATCACCCTGGTCGCTGAGCCCTTGAGGCCGCACATTTCCGGGTCGGCCTCGATGTCGGCCGCGGAGAGGACGGGCACCTTTAGGTTCTTGGCCCTCATCTTGCCCTTGAAGGAAGGCACCCTGATCTCGCCGATCTCCTTGACCACGGTCAGCAGGGCCGGCGGCGCGAACCTGACCACGTCGTAGCCGTCGTCCATGAGGCGCTCCACGACCATGTCCCGGCCGTCCAGGCCCCTGATCCGGCGCACGAAGGCCACGTAGGGCCAGCCCAGGCGCTCGGCCAGGCCGGGTCCCACCTGAGCCGTGTCGCCGTCCACGGCCTGCTTGCCGCAGACGATCAGGTCAAAGGGGCCCAGCTTGCGGGCGCCCTGGGCCAGGACGTAGGAAGTGGCCCAGGTGTCCGCCCCGGCGAAGGCCCTGTCCGAGAAGAGGGCCACCTCGTCCACGCCCAGGGCCACGACCTCGCGGAGGGCCTCCTCGGCCTGGGGCGGGCCCATGGTCACGGCGACCACCTTGCCGCCCTTCTCGTCCTTGAGCCTCAGGGCGGCCTCCACGGCGAAGAGGTCGAAGGGATTGATCATCGACTCCACCCCCTGACGGATGAGGGTGTGGGTCTCGGGATCGATCTTGACCTTCCGGGTCTCGGGCACCTGCTTGATGCAGACCATGATGTTCATCGCTGAGCCTCTACTTCCGTCGGCCGTATTCCTTGTTCAGCTCCTGGCCGATGATGTTCCGCTGGATCTGGTTCGTGCCCTCGTAAATCTGGAGTATTTTGGCGTCCCGCATCATTTTCTCGACCGGGTACTCGCGCATGTAGCCGTGTCCGCCCAGAATCTGGACCGCGTCCGTGGTCGCCCGCATGGCCACGTCCGAGGGGAAGCACTTGGCCATGGCCGACTCCTTGGAGACCTCCTTGGCCCCGGAGTCGATGAAGCGGGCCACGGAGTAGACCAGGGCCCGGGCCGCCTCGATCTGAGTGGCCATGTCGGCCAGCATGTGCTGGACGGCCTGGAAGTTGATGATCGCCTTGCCGAACTGGACCCTGGTCCGGGCAAAGGCGGCCGCCTCGTCAAGGGCGGCCTGGGCCAGGCCGATGGCCTGGGCTCCCACCCCGGGCCGGGACTGGTCAAAGGTCTTCATGACCACGATGAAGCCCAGGCCCTCCCGGCCCAGGAGCCTCTCGGCCGGCAGGCGGCAGTCCTGGAAGATGAGTTCGCCCGTGCACGAGGCCCGGATGCCCATCTTGGTCTCTTTCTTGCCGAAGCTGAACCCGGGATCGCCCTTCTCGACGAGGAAGGCCGAGGCGCCCCGGGCGCCCTTGGCCGGGTCAGTGATGGCGATGACCGAGTAGATGTCCGCCTCGCCGGCGTTGGTGATCCACTGCTTGGTGCCGTTGAGGACGTAGTGGTCGCCGTCCTTGACCGCCCGGGTCTGAATTCCGGCCGCGTCCGAGCCGGCCGTGGACTCGGTCAGGGCAAAGGCGGCCAGCTTGGTCCCCGAGGCGATGGCCGGGAGATACTTCTTCTTCTGCTCCTCGCTGCCGAAGAGGAGCAGCGGGTAGGAACCCAGGGCCGAGGCGGCGAAGGAGGTGGTCACGCCGGCGCAGCCCCAGGCCAGCTCCTCGACGACCAGGCAGTTCTCCAGGCAGCCGAAGCCCAGGCCGCCGTACTCCTCGGGAATGACCACCCCGAAGAGGTCGGCCGCGGCCAGGTCCTTCATGAGCTGGCGGGGGAACTCCTCCTTTTCGTCCAGCTCGGCCCTGACCGGCACAATTCGCTCCCGGGCGATCTGTCTGGCCAGATCGCGCAGCATGATCTGTTCCTCGGTCCAGAAATAGTCCATCTCTCCTCCGGGGTCGGTCCGACGGCCCGGGCCGGCCCGGGCGCGTCCTCAATGATCGTTCAGGTGAACCTGCTGCTGCTCCAGGGTCTTGATCAGGGTCTGGTGGAAGTCCTGCTTGACCCAGTCGGCAGCCAGCCGGGCCGCGTTCCTGATGGCCAGGGCCGAGGAGGCGCCGTGACAGATGAGGCAGGCGCCTCGGACTCCCAGGAGCGGCGCCCCGCCGTACTCGGCGTAGTTGACCTTTTTCTTCAGGCTCTTCAGGGCGCGCCGCATCAGCCAAGCCCCGAACAAGGACTGGGGCGAGTTTCCGATCTCCCGTTTGAGCATGACCGTCATGGCCACGACCAGGCCCTCGGCCATCTTGAGGCAGACGTTGCCCACGAAGCCGTCGCAGACGATGACTTGGGCCTTGCCCATGAGGAAGTCCCGGCCCTCGACGTTGCCGATGAAGTTGAGCTCGCTCTTGCGGAAGAGCTCGTGAGCCCGGCGGGTCTGGTCGTTGCCCTTGACCTCCTCCTCGCCCACCGAGAGCAGGCCCACCTTGGGGTCGGGATTGCCCAGGACGGTCTGGGCGAAGACCTGGCCCATCAGCCCGAACTGGAAAAGGTGCCTGGGCTGGCTGTCCAGGTTGGCGCCCATGTCCAGGGCCACGGTCGGCGGACCCAGGGTGGGAAAGACCGAGGCCAGGGCCGGCCGCTCGATGCCCTTGACCCGGCCCAGGACCAGTACGCCGCAGGCCATGGCCGCGCCGGAGTTGCCGGCCGTTACCACGGCCTGGGCCCGGCCGTCCCTGACCAGTTCAAAGGCCCGGCGCATCGTGGAGTCGCGTTTGGAGCGGACGGCCTTCATCGGCTTCTCGTCCATGCCGATCAGTTCGGTGGCGTGGACTACCGGGATCAGGCCCTGGGCACCCAGCCGAACCAGCTCGGCCGAGATCAGCTCCTCGGGCCCGACCAGCACGACATCCAGGCCCAGCTCCCGCTTGGCCCGGACAGCTCCCTCGACCACAACACCAGGAGCGTGATCCCCGCCCATGGCGTCAATGGCGACGACCACGATCTAGTCTTCCTCGACCTTGATAACTTGCCGTCCCTTGTACATGCCGCAGGCCGGGCAGACCCGGTGCGGCAGCTTGGGTTCGTTACAGTTGGGGCAGGAGACGAAGGTCGGGGCCGTCAGAAAGTCGTGGGCCCGCCTCTTGTTCCGCCGGGTCTTGGAGTGTCGCTGTTTGGGAACCGCCATTTCAGAGTCTCCTCTCAGTCATCCTTCCCGGCCGGCGACCACTGGCTCAGGACGGCCAGCCGGGGATCGATCTCCTTGACGTCGCAGTGGCAGACGTCCGTATTCAGATCGGCGCCGCACTTGGGGCAGAGCCCGCGGCAGTCGGGCCGGCAGAGGCTGACCATGGGCCGGCTCAGGACCAATTGCTCCCAGACGATCTGGACCACATCCAGCTCCGGGCCCTCGATGAGGCCCTCGTCCAGATCCTCGGGCTTGAGCTCGTATTCGGCCCTCTCCACCTCGAAGCTCTCGACCATGACCAGGTCAAGAGCCAGCTCCACCGGCTCCTCAACCTCCTTGAGGCAACGGTGGCAGGACCAGGCTATCCTGGTGTTGATCCCGCCCCTCAGCCTGAACCGGGAGTCCTCCCGGGTAATCTCCAGTTCGCCCTTGACCGGGCCGACGACCCTGAGGTCCGCCTCCCCGGCCGGGCCGCCCCAGCCCGGGGGCGGAAATAAATCAGCTGGCCAGGCCAGCTCAAAGCGCTCGCCCTCTGGGCCGATCTCGGACAGGGCCAGGCGCACCTCGGGCCTCCACCGGATTGATTCCGCGGCCGGGCTCAGGGCAAGACCTGGGGTCCCGGCCCAAAGGGTGCTACTATATAACATCTTCTTTTCAAGGCGACAACTAAAATGCCTGTCCTGGCGCGGCCTAACCCTCCCCCCGGCCGGCCAGGAGGGCCTCGTCCCAGCCCTCCTTGAGTCGGCGCTCCAGAAGACTGTGGCGTTTTAAGCGGCTGTCGTCGCGGACGGCCCGGGCCAGGATGGAGCGGTCCCCGACCAGGACGACCAGGCGCCGGGCCCTGGTCAGGGCGGTGTAAACCAGATTGCGCCGGAGCATTATGGCGTGTTCGGCCAGCAGCGGCGCGACCACGGCCTCGTACTCGCTGCCCTGGGCCTTGTGGACCGAGAGGCAGTAGGCCAGGGCCAGCTCGTCCAGTTCCTCCAGGGCGTAGGTCTTGAGCTCGCCCTCCATGTTGACCTGGAGCTTGCCCGGCGGCGATTCGGCCTCGATGAAGCCGATGTCGCCGTTGAAGGCCAGGCGGTCGTAGTTGTTCCTGGTCTGGATAACCCGGTCGCCCAGCCTGAACCGGCCGCCACCGACCGGGCCGCCGGTTGGGTTGAGCCTCTCCTGGAGGCTGAGGTTGAGGGCCTCGACGCCGCAGACGCCCCGCCGCATGGGGGCCAGGACCTGGATCTGGCGCCGCGGGTCGAGCCGGAAGCGCCCGGGGATGCGCCGGCTGACCAGCTCCAGGATGGTCGCCAGGGCCCTGGCCGGGTCGGGCTGGTTGATGAAGTAGAAGTCCCCGGCCGGATTGAGGTGGGGCATCCGGCCCTGGCGGATGAGGTGGGCGTTGGCCACGATGCGGCTCTGGCTGGCCTGCCTGAAGATGGTGTCCAGGCGGGCCACGGCCACCCGGTCAGAGGCGATCAGGTCGGCCAGGACCTGGCCCGGCCCCACCGGCGGCAGCTGGTCGGCGTCGCCGACCAGGACCAGCCGGGTCGAATTCGGCAGGGCCTGGAGAAGGTGGGCCATCAGGCCGATGTCGATCATGGAGGCCTCGTCCACGATGACGGCCTCAAGGTCGAGCCGATTGCCCCGGTGGCGCTTGAAGCCCAGGCTGGGCCCGTACTCCAGGAGGCGGTGCAGGGTCATGGCCGGCCGGTCCGTGGCCTCGGCCAGGCGCTTGGCCGCCCGGCCGGTGGGCGCGGCCAGGGCCAGGGACAGGCCCAGCCGCTCCAGGAGATCGACCAGGGCCCGGACAATAGTTGTCTTGCCCGTGCCCGGGCCGCCGGTGATGATCAGGACCTTGGCCGTCAGACACTTCTCCAGGGCCTGCCGCTGCCCCGGGGCCAGCCTGAGCCCCAGGTCCCCCTCCACCTGGGCCAGGACCTCGACCCCGCCGCCGGCGGCCAGGGTCTGGTCAGAGGCGGTCAACCGGGCCAGGTCCAGGGCGACCCCCCTCTCGGCCCGGTATAAGGGCGGCAGATAGACGGCCTTGAAGTTGGCCTGGAACTGGTTGAGGTCCTGGTTCATGTCCTCCACGGCCAGGCTGCCCCGGGCGACCAGATCGGCCAGACCGGCCCGGAGGCCCTCCTGGCCGATCTCCAGCAGCTCGGCCGTCCTTGAAATCAGCTCCTCGTAGGGCAGGAAGAGATGGCCCGCCTCGGCCGCCTGGTTGAGGACGTGGCTCAGGCCGGCCTCCAGGCGCAGGGGCGACTCCCGGTCCAGGCCCAGTTTGAGGGCCACCTGGTCGGCCCTCTTGAAGCCCAGGCCGCTGACCTCCTGGGCCAGGAGGTAGGGATTGTCCCGGACCTGGGCCAGGGCCCGGGGACCGTAGCTCCGGAAGAGCCTGACCGCCAGGGAGACGGGCAGGTCGTGGCTCTTGAGGAAGAGGACCAGCCCCTCCAGGCCCCTCTTCTCCTCCAGGGCCCGGCGCAGGGCGGCCAGCTTCTTGGGCCCGATGCCGGGCACCTCCAGGAGGCGGTCCGGCTCCTCGTGGAGGATGCGGAGGGTCTCCTGGCCGAAGCGGGCCATGACCCGCTCGGCCAGGGCCGGCCCGACCCCGGGCAGCAGCCCCGAGGCCAGGTAGGCCCTGATGCCCTCCCCTGAATCGGGCAGGACTATCTGGAAGTGCTCGACCTCCAGGCGCTGGCCGTGGACCGGGTGGCGGCGGAAGCGGCCGTGCAGGACCAGGCTCTCGCCCTTCTTGAGGGAGCCCAGGAGGCCCACGGCCACCAGCCGCCGGCCGCTGGCCTCCAGGGCCACGGCGCTCCACAGGGTCGCTGGGTTGGCGTAGATGACCCGTTCGACCCGGCCGGCGACCCTCTCCAGGCCCGGCTCAGCCACAGGGGCACCCCCCTCCCCTGAAGGGGCAGGCCTCGGCCGGGCCCTGGGGCCGGGCCGGCCAGTCGGCCGGCTCCAGGGAGGAACCCGCGGCCAGGAGCCGATCGGCCAGCTCCTCCAGCCGCCTGGCGATGAGCTCCTCCTCGGCCGGGCCGAAGGGGATCTCCTTCTCCAGGAGCCCATCCTGGTTGAGGTAGACCAAGGTGAGGCCAGGCCTGGAGAAGGTCCGGGTCACGGCCAGGCCGTAGGTCATCAGCTGGAAGGAGTAGTCCAGGCCGGGCCTGGGCCGGCCCAGCTTGTAATCCATCAGCCAGGGCCGCTCCCCGGCCCGGGCCAGGAGATCGATCTCGCCGTTGACCTGGAGGACGCCCCCCTGGACCGGGACCTGGAGGCTGAAGGGGACCTCCCGGCTCAGGCCGGCGCCGGTCAGCCCGGCCAGCCGCCGGCCCAGGGGGCTGGCCAGGAAGAGGTCGACTAGGCCGGCCATCTCCTCCTTCTCCTGCACCGAAGGCCGGAAGAGGAGCGAGCCGGCCGCGGCCTCGACCAGGCCGGCCGTCTGGTCCGGGGCGGCGAAGTCTATCCTCTCTAGTATCTTGTGCAGCCACTGGCCTCGCTGGGTCGGGTCCAGGACCCGGTCCGGGGTCGAGGGGGCCGGTTTCGGCCTGGCGTAATCGGCCGGCTCCAGGAGGAGCCGCCGCCTGAGAAAGAGGCGCGGGCAGAGGGCCAGGTCCTCCAGGGCCGAGACCGAGATCACCAGGCGGGCCGGGGGCCGGGGCGGCTCGAGGATCCTGGCCGCGAGCCGAGTCGCCTCGGCCCTGATCTCGGGCGAGGGCTCTCCCTCCCCGGTCGGGTCAAAGCCGGCCGGGAGGTCGGTCTCGAAGTCCGGGATTTCCTCCCGGCCCTCCAGCCGCCGGATCAGGCCGGCCTCGAGCCCTCCGGCCAGGGCGAAGCCTTCCAGGGCGGCCCGCCAGGTCGAGCCGGTCTCCAGCTGCCTCTCGGTGGGCCCGGGGCCGGAGATGATGAGCAGGTCCTGGGCCCGGGTCAGGGCGACGTAGAGAAGCCGCTTTGATTCGGCCCGGTCCCGCTCGTCCTCCTGCTCCCTGAGGCGGCGGTAGCTCCAGGTCTCGCCCCACTGGCCCGTGTCCAGGTTCCTGAGCTTGACTCCCAGGCCCAGGCCGGGCCGGATCAGGACCGCCGGCGGGGCCGGCCCCCTCTCTGACTGGCCGGACTGGGCCAGGATGACCACCGGGAACTGAAGGCCCTTGGCCTTGTGGATGGTCATCACCTGGACCGCGTTGAGCCCTCCGATCAGGGGCGGGTCCAGCTCCACCCCGGGCCGGCCGTCCGGGGGCCGGAGCTGCTCGACCAGGTCGAAGAGGCTCACTCCGGGCGCGGCCAGGCGGCGCAGGCTCTCGATGAGGGCCTGGGCCTGGGCCAGCTTCTGGCGGCCCTGGAAGCCGGCCAGGTAAACCGCGGCCAGGTCGCTCCGCTCCAGGGCCAGCTCGATCAGCTCGGCCGGCGGAAGGCGATCCCGCCAGGCCGAGAGGTCCCGGATCAGCCGGTTGAACTCATTGAGCCTGGCCGCCTCGTCGGTCGGGAGGGGGGCCGGCCCGTCCTTGGCCGAGGGGCCGGCGAAGCGGTCGATGCCCCCGGCCTGGGCCATCAGGAAGAGGCTCTCGTCGCTAAGGCCGGCCAGGGGCGAGCGGAGCAGGCTGACCAGAAGGAAGAGGTCAAAGGGCCGGGTCAGGTAGCAGAGCAGGTTGACCAGGTCGCGGACCTCGGGGCTGTCCTGGCCGCCCTGGGCCCGGACGAGCTGATAGGGGATGGACAGGCGGCGCAGGGCCGCTTCCAGGGGGGCGACCTGGGTCAGCTTGCGCAGGAGCACGGCCACGTCGCCCCACTCGGCCCGGTCCTTCCCCGGGGAGCCGATGGGCACGGGCGAGCCGACCTCGACCAGCTCCTTGATGCGCCAGGCCACGGCCCGGGCCTCCAGCTCCCGGCTGGCCGGGGTCTGGTCCCCGGCCCGGCTCTCCAGGAACTCGACCAGGCCCTGGGCCCGGCCCTGGCGGCCCCGAGCCTGCCGGTCGGCTGAGTTGAAGTTTACCTCGAAGTCTTTATCGCCCTGCCCTATAAAAACGTCGAAAAAATTGTTGTAGAACTCGACCAGTCCCGGCTGGGAGCGCCAGTTGCAGTCCAGGCTGGCCGCGCGGCAACCCAGGCCGTTGTCGGCCCGGCGGACCAGGCCGGTGAAGACCCCCACCTCGGCCCCCCGGAAGCGGTAGATGGACTGCTTGGCGTCGCCGACCACGATCAGCTTGCCTGGCTCCAGGTCGAGAACCTGGGCCGGATCCTGGCCCTCCTCCAGGGGTTGGGCCTGGTCCAGGCGCTCCCGGAGGCAGTTGATGATCTGCCACTGGAGGGGGTTGGTGTCCTGGAACTCGTCCACCAGGATGAGCCTGGTCCGCTCCTTGAGCCGCTGCCTGAGGTCGGTCCGCTGGAACAGAATGCGCCGGACCAGGAGCTGGAGGTCGTCGAAGTCCAGGGCCTGGCGGCTTGACTTGGCCTCGTCGTAGCGGGCCTGGAGACCGTCCATGAGCCGGACCAGGGCCCCGGCCGCCTCGAGCCCCTGAGGCTCCAGGGCCAGCCGGTCGAAGTCGTCCAAAAGGGCCAGGAGCCGCTCCTTGAGCGGCCCCACGGCCCGGGGCTGGTGGCCCTTCATTTTTTCCCGGAGCCAGGCCGCCCGGTCCCGGTCCAGGGGCCGGTCCGCCTGGGCCGCGACCTCTTCCAGGACCGGGGTGCTCTTGGCTTTGGGGTTGAGCCCGCCCTGGCCGACCAGGCGGGCCAGCTCGGACATGACCCGGCCGTACTCCGCGGCCAGCTCGCGCCTGAGCCTGGGCAGCTCCCGGCCCTCCTTGACCAGGCCCTCGGCCAGCCTGGCCGGCGGCTGGCCCATGGACCGGGCCAGGGCCAGGCTGGATGACAGATTCACCGCCAGGCCCGAGGGGCCCTGAAAGGGCAGGAAGCGCAGGAGCGTCTCCAGGTCCGGGTCGCCCCGGTCCAGGGCCTCGATCAGGAACTCCACGGCCGTCTCGGCCAGGAGGCTCCGCTCGGTCAGGATGCCGAAGTCCGGGTCCAGGCCGGCCTCCAGGGCGAACTCGCGCAGGAGCCCGGCGCAGAAGCCGTGGATGGTCCCCACCGGGGCCCGCTCCAGCCGCTCCAGCTCCTGGCTCAGGCCCAGGCCGGCCAGCTCCTGCCTGATCCGCCAGCGCATCTCCTGGGCCGCCTTCTCGGTGTAGGTCAGGGCCAGCAGATCGGTGCACCTGAGCCGGCCCAGGCCGCCGACCCGGCCCTGGATCAGGCCGACGTAGAGCTCCACCAGGGCCGTGGTCTTGCCCGCCCCGGCCCCGGCGGTCAGGACCAGGTCGGCCCCGGGGAGCAGCATCTCCGGCCGGCCGCTCACGCCGTCTCCTCGGCCGAGGTCAGGGGGGCTTGGTAGCGGCACAGGGGGGCCAGCCGGCAGAAGCCGCAGTCGTTCCGGGGCTGAAGGTCAAAGACGCCCCGCCGGATGTCCTCCAGAATGGCCTGGAGCCGCTCCTTGAGCTCCCGGCTCCTAGTCTGATCCCAGGTGATCCCGGTCGAGAGCCGACCCAGGCGGGCCAGGAGGTAGGCCGCCTCCAGGGGCTCGCCCGGGTGCTCCTGGGCCAGGGCGGTCAGGTAGACGGGCAGCTGGAAGGCGGTCTGGCCGGCCTCCCTGATCAGGCGGCTGTAAGTGTCCAGCCGGGCGCCCTTCTTGTAGTCCAGGACGCGCAGCCCTTCCGGTCCCTGGTCGACCCGGTCGGCCCGGCCCTGGACCATGACCTTGCCCCCGCCGGCCAGGTCCAGCTCCAGGGGCGGCAGCGTGTACTCCAGCCGCCAGGGCCGCCAGCCCTGATCGGCCGTGGCCGCCTCCCAGGCCAGGACCGCCCTGACCATGGCCAGGACCTCCTGGACGGCCAGGTCGACCAGGCGGCCGTGGCCGCGCGGCCTGAAGTTCCGCCAGGCCTCGATGGCCGGGGCGGCTTTGGGGGCCAGGTCTTTGACTTCGGGCGGCCAGCGGCCGGCCTCGAGGGCCTCCTGGTTCAGCCGCCTGAGGACCTGGTGGAGCAGCTCGCCCTCGCCCAGGGCGGCCGGGGTCGGGCCGGGCGGCTCTTCCAATCCAGCCCGCCAGAGGTACTGGGCCAGGAAGCTGAAGGGGCAGCCGGCGTAGGCCTCCAGGGCCTGGATGCTCAGCCTAGCCCCGGCCGGGTCGCCCAGCCAGCGGGCCAGGGCCTCCAGGGCGGCCGGCGAGGCCAGGCGGCCGACGTAGGGGCCCAGCCAGGGTTTGGCCTTGTCCCGGTCGGGCTGGAGGAGGAAGAACTCCCGCTCCCGCTCGATGCCGGCCCGGGCCTGGATGGAGTCCAGCCGGGCCGACCAGCCGGGCCGGGCCTGGAGTTGGTCCAGGACGGCCCGGGCCAGGTCCGGGCTGTCCGCCTCGGGCGAGAGCAGGTCCAGGCTCAGCCGGCCGACCAGTTCGTCCGGCCCGAGCAGGTCGGCCCAGCCGGGCGGTCCAGGTCCGGGCTCGGCCGCCTCCGGGGCCGCGCCCTCACTCAAAGCCCCGTCCAGCCAGGCCCACAGGGCCGAGGCCAGGATCGGCTTGCCCTGGCCGTCGTCGGTGGAGCGGGAGACGAAGACCCGCCGCCGGGCCGAGCCCAGGAGCCTCAGGAAGAGGAGCCTCTCCCGGGCGTAATGCTCGGCCGCGGTGGAGAAGAGCCGGCCGCCCAGGGCCCGGTTGAGGCGGAGCTTGTCCTCATCGTCCACAAAGGGGTCGGCCTCGGCCGGGCCGGGCCACTGGCCCTCGACCAGGCCGCTCAGAAAGAGGTAGTCGAAGTCCAAGCCGGCCGCGTCCTCCAGGCGCAGGACCTTGACCCCGCCCGGCTCCTGCCTGCCCCAGGCCACGGTCCGCTCGGCCAGGGCCGACTGGACCAGGCCCAGGAAGCGGCCGGGCGAGATCTCCGAGTCGAGCCCGCCCAGGCGGTCCAGGTCCCAGCTCAGGCCGGCCAGGGCCTCCCGGAGCTCGGCCGCGGCCGCCCTCTCCCGCCGGGCCAGCCAGGGCGGCTCCTCGGCCAGATTCATCGAGTCCAACAGCCTGATCAACTCGGCCAGAGCCGGTCCGGGCCGGAGCGGCCCGGACCAGGGGGCAAAGGTCCGGATCAAGCCCTCCACCCGGGCCCGGGTCAGGTTCTTGAGGCTGGGGTCGATCTGCCGGCCCGACTCCTCCAGGGCCCGGCGCCAGGACTGGCTCCGGCCGGGCAGGAAGCCCGCGGCCAACAAGGTCTGGAGGGCCTGGCCAGGCTTTAACTCGGACCCGTTGTCCGGCCGGAAGTAGGCCGACTCGACCAGCTTGATCAGATTGCTCCGCTGGGGGCCGTCCAGGGCCAGGCTCAGCCCGGCCAGCAGGGCCCGGACCGGGCCGGTCTCGCTGAGGGGCTGGCCGCGCCTCATGTCCAGGGGCAGGCTGAAGCGGCGGCCCACGTCCTCGATCATCTGCCCGGTCAGTCCGGCCAGGGAGCGGCGGACCAGGCCGATGCGGCCGGGCGGGACGCCGGCCTCCAGGAGGGCCCTGATGCGGCGGCCGGCCTCCTCCAGCTCCTGGTAGCGGCTGGCCGCCCGGAAGCGGACCAGGCAGTCCCCCGGATCGACCCGGGGCGGCGGCTGGTCGACCACGGCCCGGAGCAGGGCCTTTAACCCGGGCGGCGCCTCCCGGTCCAGGTTATCGGCCACGACCTCCAGGTCGGCGCTCAGGTCGGCCAGGCGCTCAAAGGGCCCGAAGCCTGCCTCGTTGAGCCCCTGCCCGCCCGGGCCGGCCAGGAAGGGCAGATGGACCTCGACCCTGAGTCCTTGCTCGGCCAGGGCGACGAGCAGATCCACCTGGGCCGGGCTGAAGCTCTCCACCCCCTCGACCCTGACCCCGGCCCGACCGTGGAGCATCTCCGGCCAGGCCTCGGCCCGGCGGCAGGCTTGACCGGCCAGCCAGACCCGGGCCTGGGGATCGCTCAGGCCCAGGCCGGCCAGGGTTTGGCTGAAGGCGGTGAAGCCTCGGGCCAGTTCGCTAAGGCGGGGCCGGCCCAGGGCCTCGATCAGAGTAACGGTCCGGCCGGCCTCGGGTCCGGCCGCGGCCAGGCGCTCCCAGACCCTGACCAGGCCGCCCAGGAGGCCCGGCTGGGCCGCGGCCCGCTCCAAGGGGCTGCCCTCGACCGCCCAGCGGGCGGCTTCCATCAGGGCCGGACGGTCCGGGGCCGAGGCCGCGCCAGCTTCCTCCAGAAAGGCCTCGACCAACTCCCGCAGGGTCACCGGCCCGGGGCCCAGCCAGACGCCCTTCTCCTCCAGGGCCGCTTCCCGGGCCGCCCGAAGAGCGGTGGCGTTGGGCAGGACGCGGAGGAGCATCAACCGGCCGCCCCGGTCAGGGCAGGAGCCGCCGGGCCATGAGCCCGCTCAGCGGTCATCCTCGCTCTCGCTCCGGAGCGGGTTGACCAGCTCCGGGGCCTCGATGGCCCGGGCCTTTTTGTCCACCACCGGCAGCTCGCCCAGCTTCTTGTCCGAGTCGATGCCCAAATCCAGGAAGCGCCGGGCCGAGGCCAGGACCCGCCCCTCCAGGGAGCCGATGGAGCGGTTGTAGGCTTCCACGGCCTTGTCCAGACTGCTGCCCAATTTCTCGAAGTGGCCGGTCAGGACGCTCAGCCGGTCGTAGAGCTCCCGGCCGATCTGGCTGATCTGCTGGGCGCTCTCGGCGATCCGCTCCTGCTGCCAGCCGTAGGCCACGGCCCGCAGGAGGGCGATGAGCGAGGTCGGCGTGGCCAGGATGACCCTCTGCCTGACCCCCTCCTCGATCAGGCGGGGCTCCAGCTCCAGGGCGGCGCCGAAGAAGCTCTCCCCGGGCAGGAACATGACGACGAACTCCGGCGTGGCTTCCAGCTTGGACCAGTAGGCCTTCTGGCCCAGTTTGGTCACGTGGGCCCGGATCTGCTGGGCGTGCTGCTGGAGGAACCTCTGCCGCTCGGCCTCGTCCTGGGCCTCCACGGCGTTCAGGTAGGCCTCCAGGGGGGCCTTGGCGTCCACGACCACGTTCTTGCCGCCGGGCAGTTTGACGATCAGGTCCGGCCGGAGCAGGCCGTCCTCGGTCTGGAGGCTCTGCTGCTCGGTGAAGTCGCAGTGGGGCATCATGCCGGCCATCTCGACCACCCGCTTGAGCTGGATCTCGCCCCAGCGGCCCCTGACCTGGGGCCGGCGGAGGGCCTTGACCAGGTTGCTGGTCTCGGAGTGGAGCTTTTCCTGGCTGACGGCCAGGGACCTGACCTGCTCGGTCAGGCTGCCGTAAGCCTCCCGGCGGGCCTTCTCCAGCTCGTTGATCTGGCCGCTGACCTGCTCCAGGCTGACCTTGATGGGCTGGACCAGGCCCTCCACCGCCTTCTGCCTCAGCTCCAGGTCGCCCCTGGCCTGGACCTGGAACTTCTCCAGGTTGGCTTTGGCCAGCTCCAGGAAGGCCTCGTTGTTGAACTTGAGGGCCTCGGCCGAAAGGGCCTTGAAGGCGTCGGCCAGGGCGGCCTTGGCCTCCTCCAGGAGGGCCAGCTTCTCGGCGCCGCTCTTTCGCTCGTGCTCCAGGTCGGCCTGGAGCCTGGCCATCTGGTACTGGGCCTCTCCCAGCCGGCCGCTCTTCTCCTCCAGGTCGGCCCGGGCCTGGGCCAGGTCCTGCTCGCTCCGCTCCAGGCGGCTGGCCAGGAGGCTCAGCTTGCTCCGGGCCTGGAGCCAGGCTATTGCCGCGCCCAGGATCAGGCCGGCGATGAGCAGGCCGACCGGTAAAAGATAATCCACTACTTCAACTCCTGCGTAATTCATGCGCCAAATCAGTTCTTATTACTGGACAACACTGCCGCCACCCAGCGGGCTGACCGGCCCTGGCGCCTCGATTCCAGTCCGCCGAACGCGGTCAAGCTCCAGATGATGTTACAATAAACCGTGGCCAGAATCATCCCCTTCCCGGCCCCGGCCCGGAGCGACAACCTGCTGGCGGCCGAGCCCTTCTGCTTCCGCCGGGCCGACTGGGCCCCCCGGGAGGCGGCCCAGGTCTGGCGGCCCGAGGCCGAGGTCTATCAGGCCAAGCGCCGGGAGGCCCTCAAGCTGGGCCGGCCCCTGGCCTTCACCCCGTCCCACGTCAGCCTCAAGGGCTCGCTCTCCCAGACCACCCGGGCCCTGTTCCAGCACCGGGTCGAGGAGCCGACCATGCGCCGGGTCTACTTCCTCTGCGGGCTCATGGAGCTGGCCACCGGCCTGTCCCACGAGGTCCTGCGCACCGACCTGGTCAGACGCGTCTTCGAGCTGGTCGAGGCCACCTCCGGCCAGCTCAACCTCCGCTGGCCGGCCTCGGCCGAGGGCTTTCTCCTGCCCCTGACCGCCCAGCTCCAGCCCCGGAACCTGCTCCGGGAGAACCTGAGCCGGGCGGCGACCCTGAAGGAGCTCCTGGACAGCCTGAGGGCCGAGACGGACCGCCAGTTCGACCTGGCCGGCCGGCTCTTCGTCTACTACCTGCCGCCCGCCTGGACCGGCTGAGCCCGGCCGTCCGGGTCCAGGTCAAAGGCCGCCCGGACCGGGAAATGATCGGAGGGGAAGAGCCCGCCGTGCTTCTCGTAGAGCACCTCGGCCGGCCTGGCCAGGTCCAGGCGGCCCCGGTAGAGGATCCAGTCGATGTAGCCGATCCGGGGCTGGCCGGTGAAGTGGTGATAGCTGAAGGCCTGGGGCCAGGCCGCGGCGTCCCCGAAATCGCCCCCATGGCCCCTGAAGCCTGGGCCGCCGGTCAGGAAGCGATAGGCCGCGCCCAGGGGCGTGGAGTTGAAGTCGCCCATCAGAATCACCGGCCGCTCCAGGTCGGCGGCCTTGACCCGGCCCCAGATGACCCTGACCTGGTGGAGCTGGGTCGGCTCGTCGAAGTCGAGATGGGTGTTGTAGACGGCCGTCTCCACGCCGCCGGTCCGGATCAGGGCCCGGGTGGCCTGGCGGATGAAGCGGGAGCCCCAGGACTTGGAGGGCCGGCTGGGCGTCCGGGACAGGCTCAGGGTCTCCACCTCCAGGACCCGGTGGGCCGGATTGAGGAAGATGGGCCGGTCCTCCCAGAAGGGCCCCTGCCCCTGGCTTTCGCCCAGGCAGAGGTGGCCGGGCAGGGTTGACTTGAGGAAGCCGATCTGGTCGGGGTTGACCTCCTGGAAGCCGATGACGTCGACCGGGTGGCGCTCCAGCAAGTGGGCCACACTATGGCAGCGTTGCGCCCAGGAATGGGCCCCGTCGTCGGCCCAGCCGTGGCGCAGGTTGAAGGTCATGACCGTCAGGCAGCGGGCCACGATAGATAGAGTGCCTCAGGGGTAGCGGGGCCGGTCCTTGATCTTCTCGAAGTAGCCCTCGACTCCGAGTTCCCTCATCAGCTCGTTGTTCCGCCGCCACCTGGCCTCCAGCGGGGCCGGGAAGCCCGTCTCGGCGCAGGGAAACTCCGGGCACTGGAAGCAGAAGTCGACCCCCTTGTCCGTGACGCAGCCGCGCACCCGGCAGGCCTGGAAGAGGCACTCGCCCTGGCGGCAGGTCCGGCAGCTCCCTTGGGCCAGGAAGGCCAGCAGCTCCTTGAAGGCCGGGTAGCCCTCGAAGACAGGATTCATCCCGGAAAAGCGCTGGGCGTACTGGTCGAAGTTGGGGCCGAGGAGCTCGACCAGGGCCTGGCTGTGCCGCCTGATGGCGCCGTCCTGAAAGGCCAGGCACTTGCCGCAGTCGAGCCCGCAGGGGGCGATGACCTCGACTATGTTCGCGTAGTCCATGCTTCCTCCGCTGAATCGGTTCGGCAGGCTGGACCATCAGATAGCAGAAGCGGCCTCCCCGGGCAAGCTAGCCGCGGCCGATCCAGAAGGCGGTTGGAAGAGGTCGAGAAAAATGTTTCAGGAATCTAAGACCATAATCCGGAAAATCTTGACAGAATATTTCCCCCTCCTGCGGCAAACGCGTTATAGGGAACCGGTGTCAACCTCCCGTCCCAGAGACTTCAGGTCGATCCTGGCCGCCCTCTTCGGGGCCGCCTTCGCCACCATGCTCGGCGCGGGAATCGTCTCGCCCCTCCTGCCCGTCTACGCCCGGGAACACGGGGCCGGCGGGCTGCTGATCGGCTTCATCTTCGCCTCCTTCTCCCTGACCCGGAGCGCCTTCCTGCCCTTCTTCGGGCGGCTCTCCGACCGGCGCGGCCGGCGCGGGCTGATCGTGATCGGCCTCTCCCTCTACGCGGTCTGCTCCTTCCTCTACGCCGCGGCGGCCAACCCGACCCAGCTCGTCCTGGCCCGTCTCCTCCAGGGCGGCGCCGCGGCCATGGTCTGGCCCATCGCCGCGGCCTACGTTGGCGACATAACCCCGCCGGGCCGGGAAGGGACCTACATGGGTCTCTTCAATCTGGCCACCTATTCCGGCCTGGCCTCCGGGCCCTTCTTGGGTGGACTGATCAAGGACCTGATCAACATCCAGGCCTGCTTCCACACCATGGGCGGCATGAGCCTGCTTGGCCTGGGCCTGGCCTTTGTCTTTCTGCCCCGGCAGGAGCCCTTCCGGAGCAAGCCTTCCGGCCGCTCCTCCCGCACCCTGGACCTGCTCCGGCGCTACCCCGAGCTGAGGGGGGCCTTCCTGTTCCGGCTCCTGATCTCGGTCTGCATCGCCCTGTCCTGGAGCTTTCAGCCGCTCTACCTGGATATTGTCCTGGGGCTGCCGGCCGCCTGGATCGGCCTGCTGGTCAGCCTCAATGTCTCGGTCATGGCCCTCCTCCAGGCGCCCCTGGGCCGCCTGGCCGACCGGATCGACCGCCGCAAGCTCATCCTCGTCGGGGCCCTTATCCAGGCAGTCTGCCTTTCCCTCCTGCCCCTGGGCCGCTCCCTGGGCCCGCTCCTGGCCCTCAACATCGGCCTGGGCGTGGCCAGCGGCATATTCATGCCCGCCCTCCAGGCCATTGTCACCAGCCTGGGCCGCATGGTCGGCATGATCGGGGCGGTCGTGGGGTTGCTCTTCACGGCCCAGAGCCTGGGGATGCTCTGCGGGCCGATGATCGCCGGCGCCCTCTACGAGGTCGCCGACTTCTCGATCCTCTTCTGGCTGGGCGGGGTTCTGTCAGTAATCAGCCTGATCCCGCTGCTGGTCTATCTCAGACCGGGCCAGGCTAACTCTTCTTCCGGCGCTCGTTCAGAGAGATGATTCTGGCCCGGGGCTTGCCCTCGCCCCCATCCGGGGGCGGAGCCTCGGGCTCCGGCTCGCTCTCGTCCGGCGGGGCGACGACTTTCTCCAGCCTGACCGGGGCGCCGCCCATGGAGAACTCCTCGCCCTGGATGTAGGCGTCCCTCAGGATCCAGACCACGCTCCTGATGGGGACCTGCAGGACCAGGAGCTTGGCCTGATACCAGCCCGGCTTGACGTCGGGTTGGACGGACTCCAGGCGGGCGAAAAAGGCCGGGTTGCGGTTGACGTGAACCAGGACCAGGTCACCGATGTCGGTGGGCATGAGGGCAGGGTAGCCCAGAAGACCGCTTCGGTCAAAGTAAAAGCCTAGCCTCAGGCCCAGGCGGCCAAGAGCTCGTCCAGGTCGAAGACCATCTCCTCGAAGGGCCGGCGCTTGACCCGGTGGGGCAGGGCCAGCCGGGCGGCCAGGAAGAGGTCCTGGCGGGACGCCTCCCGGCGGCCCTCGAAGGCGGCCAGGGCCCGGGCGGCCTTGATCATGGTCAGGTCGGCCCGGTGGCCGTCGGTGCCGGCTCTGAGGGAGATGGCCACGGCCTGGTCCAGGATGTCCTCAGCCAGTCTGACCTTTTTGATCAGCCGGCGCGCTCTGGCCAGGCGCCGGGCCAGGTCCCTCCCCTGGCGGCGCCAGGACCGGGCGAAGGACTCGGGCCCTGCCTCGAAGGCCAGCCGCCGCCGGACCACCTCGGCCCTGGAGGCGGCGTCGTCCAGGCCGGCGATCTGGACGCACAGGCCGAAGCGGTCCAGGAGCTGGGGCCTCAGCTCACCCTCCTCCGGGTTCATGGTCCCCACCAGGGTGAAGCGGGCCGGGTGGCTGAAGGAGATGCCCTCCCGCTCGACCGTGTTGACGGCCATGGCCGCCGAGTCCAGGAGGATGTCCACCAGGTGGTCGTCCAGGAGATTGACCTCGTCGACGTAGAGGATGTTACGGTTGGCCTGGGCCAGCAGGCCCGGGGAGAAGCTCCTCCGGCCGGCGGTGATGGCCTCCTCCAGGTCCAGGGTGCCCAGGACCCGGTCCTCGGTGGCGCCCACCGGGAGCTCGACCACCTTGACCTTGCTCTTGACGGCCTCGACCGCTTCCCCGTCCGCCCAGCGCCGGCGGCACTCGGGGCAGAGGTCGGCCCTGGGATCGGGCGGGCAGTTGTAGGGGCAGCCCTGGGCCACCTTCAGCTCGGGCAGGAGTTCGGCCAGGCCCCTGACCGCGGTGGACTTGGCCGTGCCCTTCTCTCCCCGGATCAGCACGCCCGAGAGCGAGGGGTCGATGATGTTGAGGATGAGGGCCGTCTTCATCATCTCCTGGCCGACCAGGGCGGCGAAGGGGAAGACGGGGTGGTTTTCGGTCATGAGGCGCCCTTTCCAGGCCGGAGCGGGGCTCGCCGGCTGATCAGCCTGACCAGTCCCTCCGAGCGGAGCTGATCCAGTTTTACGTAGCTGGCCCTCAAGGACTCGGCCATCTGGCGGCAGAGGCCGAAGCTGAGGTAGTGACCCCAGTCGCTGTCCACCAGCAAGTGGCTTATCCCGGGCCGGGCCAGGCGGCGGCAGAGGGCCAGGATCTCCTCCCAGGGGTCGGCTCCGGCTTGGAGGGGAACGTTGGGCTTGCCGTCGGAGAGGATGACGATCAGGGGCTCGAGCTTGGGGTCCCGGGCCAGCTCGCGCTCGACGATCTGGTGGGCCGTCACCAGTCCCTGGGCCAGGGGCGTCTTGCCGCCGGTGGGCAGCTCGGCCAGGGAGCGGTTGGCCAGCTCGACCGAGTTGGTCGGGGGCAGGAGGACCTGGGCCGAGTCCCCCCGGAAGCTGACCAGGCCGACCCGGTCGCGCTTGCGGTAGGCTTCCTCCAGGAGGGAGAGCACGGCCGCTTTGGCCTCGCGCATGCGCAGCAGAGAGTTCATGGAGCCCGAGGCGTCGACCAGGAAGAGGATGAGCCGGCCGGTGGCCTTGACCTTGACCTTCTCCCGGATGTCGGAGGAGACCACGGCCAGGCTCAGCCCGGTCCTTTTTCGCCGGGGCTGGTTGGGCGCGGCCGCGCGCAGGGTGGCGTCCAGGGCGATCTCCCGGCCCAGGCGCTCCATGGAGGCCCGGACGTAGCGTCCGGAGCCGTTCTGGGTCTCGCGCCTGAGCCGCCGGCCCGAGGATTTGAGCCAGCCGCCCTGGCGGGTGGAGTCCTGGCTGATCAGTCTGAAGGACGAATTGGCCTGATGGACCCGCTCCAGGCCCCAGGCCTGGCCGGAATCGCTCCGGCCGGACGGCGGGTCGGCCTCCCGGCCCGGCTCAACCGTGGTCCGGGGCCCCTGGGCCTCTCCGGCCAGGGGCGGCTCCCTTAGCCCGGGCCGCTCCGGCGGCGGCGTTGCTTCGACTAACTGCCGGCGGCGGTGGGCCAGGGCCAGCTCGGCCACGACCCTGACGTCGGCCCGGCCGGCCAGGCCGCGCCCCTGCCAGGCGGCCAGGGCCCGGGCCGCCTTGACCAGGCTCAGCTCGGCCCGCTGCCCGGCCGCCCCGGCCTCCTGGGCCAGCCCGGCGGCCAGGGCCAGGGCCTCGGGGCTGATCCTGATCTGGCTCAGCCCGGCCCTGCCCCGGGCCGCGCGCTCGGCCAGCTCCCGCTGGGGCCGGGCCCAGCACCGCCGGAAGCCCTCGGGGTCGGCCTCGAAGGCCAGGCGCCGCCGGATCAGCTCCTTGCGCCCGGCCGCGGCCCGCTCGCCCCGGACCCCCACGGCCAGGCCGAAGCGGTCCAGGAGCTGGGGCGAGACCTGGCCCTCCTCCGGGTTCATGGTCCCGATCAGGACGAAGCGGGCCGGGTAGCCCAGGCTGACCCCCTCCCGCTCCAGGCGGACAAAGCCGCTGGCCGCGGCGTCCAGGATCAGGGCGGCCAGGTGCTCGTCCAGGAGGTTGACCTCGTCTACGTAGAGGACCCCGCCGTCGGCCCTGGCCAGGAGGCCCTTTTCCGGGACCAGGCGGCCTGAGGTCACGGCCGCCTCCAGGTCCAGGCTGCCCACGACCCGGTCCTCGGTGGCGCCCAGGGGCAGCGTGACCAGGCCGGCCCGGCCGGGCCAGAGCTCGGCCAGGCCCCGGGCCGCGGTGGACTTGGCCGTGCCCCGCTCTCCCAGGATGAGGACTCCGCCCAGGGAGGGATCGATGGCGGCCAGGAGCAGGGCCAGCTTCATGGTCTCCTGGCCGACCAGGGCGGCGAAAGGGTAGACCGGCGCGGCCGGCGCGGCTGTGGGCGCGGGTCGGGGCATGACTCCTTTCCTGCCCGGCCGACCCGGGGGTGGGCCGGGGACAAACGTAAGAATATATAACACACTAGGCTGATCGGGGCGAGGCGCGGCCCCCGGCCGGCTTGCCTGGGGGACGGGCTCGTGATAGGAAGGGATTGACTCAATCCGGGAGGTGGCCGATGACCAGGCGACCGGCCGTGGCCGGAATGTTCTATCCGGCCGAGCCCAGGCAATTGAACCGGATGATAGACGAAATCTGGCCCGCCCCGGGCCTGCCCCCGGTCAAGGCCCTGGCCGTGGTCTCGCCCCACGCCGGCTACGTCTACTCGGGCCGGGTGGCCGCCCGGACCCTGGCCCGCTGCCAGGTGCCCGGGAGCGTCATCGTCCTGGGCCCCAACCACCGGGGCCTGGGCGCTCCGGCGGCGATCATGACCGAGGGCTCCTGGCTCATGCCCGACGGCAAAATCGACCTGGACCAGGAGCTGGGCGAGGCCATCCTGGCCCGGAGCCGGATCCTGGAGAAGGACGCCCTGGCCCACGTCCAGGAGCACTCCCTGGAGGTCCAGCTGCCCTTCCTCAGCCGGGTCAACCCCGACTTCAAGCTGACGCCCATTGTCCTGGCCCGCTCCGACCTGGCCGTCTGCCAGGACATCGGCTCGGCCATGGCCCAGGCCATCGAGGCCTCGGGCCGGCCGGCCCTCATCGTCGCCTCGACCGACATGACCCACTACGAGCCCCAGGAGATGGCCCGGCTCAAGGATCGCCAGGCCATCGACCGGATTCTGGAGCTGGACCCTGAGGGCCTCTACCGGGTGGTCACGAGCCAGGGCATCACCATGTGCGGGGTCATCCCCACGGTCTGCGCCCTTTACGCCGCCCTGGACCTGGGCGCCCGCCAGGCCGAGCTGATCCAATACGCCACCTCCGGCGAGACCAGCGGCGACTACAACCAGGTGGTCGGTTACGCTGGTTTAATTATCACTTGATCTAAATACTTGAAGGAATCTGGCATGGTAGTGACCCGCTTCCCCCCCTCGCCCACCGGCGAGCTCCACATCGGCGGGGCCAGGACGGCCCTGTTCAACTGGCTCTTCTCGCGCCATCACGGCGGCCGCTTCGTGCTCCGCATCGAGGACACGGACCGGGAGCGCTCCACCGAGGCGGCCACCCAACAGATCCTCGAGGCCATGGACTGGCTGGGCCTGGACTGGGACGAGGGGCCCTACTACCAGTCCCAGCGCCTGGAGCGCTACCGGGCGGCCATCGACCGGCTCCTGGAGAGGGGCGAGGCCTACTGGTGCCACTGCTCACCCGAGACCCTGGAGGCCAAGCGCAAGCTGGCCCTCAGCCAGAAGCGCAAGCCGGTCTACGACCGGACCTGCCGCAACCGCGACCTGGGCCCGGCCGAGGGCGCCGTGGTCCGGCTCAAGGCCCCCCGCACCGGGGCGACCGTGTTCGACGACAAGATCATGGGCCCGATCCGCTTCGAGAACCTGGAGCTGGACGACCTGGTCCTGCTCCGCTCCGACGGCTCGCCGACCTATCACCTGGCCTGCGTGGTCGACGACATCGAGATGGGCGTCAACCACGTCATTCGGGGCCAGGACCACGTCAACAACACGCCCCGCCAGATCATGATCTACAACGGCCTGGGCGTGGACCTGCCCGTCTACGCCCACGTGCCCATGATCCACGGCCCGGACGGCCACAAGCTCTCCAAGCGCCACGGCGCCACCTCGGTCCTGGCCTACCGCGAGATGGGCATCCTGCCCGAGGCCCTCCTCAACTACCTGGTCCGCCTGGGCTGGTCCCACGGCGACCAGGAGATCTTCAGCCGCGAGGAGCTGGTCCGGCTCTTTGACCTGGACAGCGTCGGCCGCTCGCCAGGGGTCTTCAACCCGGACAAGCTGCTTTGGCTCAACGCCAATCATCTGAAGGAGGCCGGCGACGCCCGCCTGGCCAGCCAGACCGCCCCCTTCCTGCGAGCCAAAGGGGTCGAGGCCGACCAGGCCCGCCTGGCCGAGGTGATCGGCCTGTTCAAACCCCGGGCCAAGACCCTCCTCGAAGTGGCTGACCAGGCCCTCTTCCTCTTCCAGCCTCCGAGCGGCTACGAGCCCAAGGGCGAGCAGAAGTTCTTCAAACCCCAGGCCGGTCCGCTCCTGGCCGAGCTGGCCGCCCGGCTGGCCGGGATCGAGTTCAGCGAGGCCGGCCTGGAGGAGCTCTTCCGCTCCCTGGCCGAGGAGAAGGGCCTCAAGCTGGGCGAGGTCGCCCAGCCGACCCGGCTGGCCCTGACCGGACGGACCACCTCGCCCGGTCTCTTCGAGGTCATGACCGCCCTGGGCAAGGAGGAGTGCCTCAGGCGGCTGGACAGAGCCAGGGCCCACGTGGAGGCCAAGGCGGCCTGATTGAACTTGACAGGAAGCCCGGCGGCCTGTATTTTCGATACCCGCTTGGGGGATCGTCTAGCGGCAGGACGGATGGCTCTGGACCATCTAACCGAGGTTCGAATCCTCGTCCCCCAGCCAAAAAGAGGTGCGGTCCCATCGTCTAGCGGTCTAGGATATCGGCCTCTCACGCCGAAGACACGGGTTCGAGTCCCGTTGGGACTGCCAGAAAAGACCAGGGCTCAGGCGGCGATGCCTGAGCCCTTTTGCTTTCCGCGGTTGACGGCCTTTTAGAGATCCTCTGGTGAATTAAAGCCCCCAGCCTCGGTCCAGGTCTCCTCACATCTCAATCTCAGCTTTCAGTTCCTTGATTTTCAGCCGCCACTCCCGGGCCAGCCTCTGGGCCTCGGCGATCCGGGCCGGGGCCATCTTTTCGGAGACACGATCGCGCATCTCCACTGCTGCCTCTCGTAGATTACCCTCGGCTGTTGAGGCGCAGAGATCAAACCACAGGTAGGCCTGGACGTGATTCTGGGCCACGCCCTCGCCGCCGGAATACATGACGCCCAGGATGTACTGAGCCCTGGGAAGACCCTGCTCAGCCGCCTTCCGGTACCACTCCAGCGCCTCAGAGTGGCTTTGGGCGACGCCTCGGCCCTCATCGTACATGATGCCCAGGCAGGCCTGGGCCAAGGTTATAGAGGCTGGGTCATCTGGACCCAGCCTCCTTTTTTATTGACCGAACGCCCTGACCCCTGCCCTCCGTTAAAGCCCCTTCAAGAACTTCCGCCGCCTCGTGATGGGCTGCCGGTGCTCGCTGAAAAGCGTAACTTGCCTTCCGCACAATATTTCAGGTCGGCAAGGGCTCGGCCCAAGACCTTGCCTGAGGACTCGAAACCCATCAAACATAGGACTTGACCGAAAGGCTTGGCTGTGACAAGCATACGAGTCGTTGTCTATGCGATTTTGAGAAAATTGCCTGATTGAGTACTTTCTAAGGTCGGTTGAGCATGGTCTTCTGATGCCCTCCAAGAGTACGCGCGAGCTCCCCGCTATCCATGACAAGAAGCACAGGAAAGGACTCCGGCGGACTCGTTTCGCCGGCGAGGAGATCTGGAAGAGTGAGCTCAGGTGGCGGGATCTGCTCCAGACCATGAACGAAGGCTTCATGATCCTGGACGCCGAAACCCGCTTCGTTTACGCCAACGAGAAGTTCTGCCGGATGATGGAGTACACTCTCGAAGAGATCCTCGGCGTGCCGGCAACCGAGCACATCATTGAAGCTGGAGTTGACATTTTTCTGAGGGAGTGGAGCCGGCGCAAAGAGGGCGTGAGCGAAACTTACGAGTGCATAGTTGTGACCAAGAACGGCAAGAAGAGACACGTCATTGTCTCACCCAGGCCTATTTTTGATAAAAAGGGCGATTTCAGGTTTTCCTACGCCGTTATATCCGATATCACCGAACGCAAGCAGACAATGGAAGCCCTCAAGGAGAGCGAGGAGCGGCTCAATCTCGCCATCCAGGGCTCCCAAGGAGGCCTCTGGGAGATTCACATCGACCCCGACAACTCCGACAGGCCCCACCGTATCTACATCTCTCCCCAACGAAAGGCTCTGGCCGGCTACAAGGACGAGGAACTGCCGACGACGCTGTCAGGTATTGAGAACGTCATCCACGGTGAAGATCTGCCTCGAGTGCGAAAAATGCTCCGCGATTATTATCTGGGCCGGAGCGAGCATCACGACATCGAGTACCGCCTCCGTCACAAGGACGGCAGTCTCAGGTGCATATACAGCCGAGGCCAGCTCCAGCGCGACGAACGGGGCCGGCCGGCGCGCATCATCGGTATGGACTGGGATTTCACCGAACGCAAGCGCATGGAGGAGGCTCTCCAGAAGGCCCACGACGATCTCGAGGCCCGGGTCGAGGCCAGAACGCGGGAGCTCTACCTGGCCAACGAGCAGTTGATGACGGAGATTGCCAAAAGGCGGCGCATTGACGAGGCCCTCCAGCTCTACATCCAGCGCCTGCAGATTTTCCTCGAGACCGATCGAGCCATCCTCGAGGCCCGCTCCCAGGAGCGCATCGTCCAGGTGGCGCTACAGTATGTGAACGAGCTGCTTCGCTGCCCCATGGGCTGCGTGGCCATATTTGATCAAAGAATGGCGGAGGCAACGATCCTGGCCGCGGTCGTCGACGGTGTGCCGGCGGAGGTCCAGGAACACTCCACCCTGCCTGACCTGCCCGCGCTCGATGCAATGTGCCGGGGCGAAGTCGTGGTCAACAACCGGGTCAAGGCGGGAGGCGGCCAGGGTGCCTCCTATCCTTTTTGCCCGCGGGAGGTCGGTTCACGCCTTACGGTCCCCCTCGTTGTTCACGGCCGGACGATAGGCGTCCTCAGCCTGGGCGCGGAAGAAGCGCGCTCCTTTGATCAGGAGAAGATCGACATCGCCCGGGAGGCGGCCGACTCTCTGGCCGTGGCCCTCCACAACGCGCGCTTGCTGGAAGAGGTGGTCAAGCACCGACGCGACCTGCAGCGTATGTCGGCCTTGATCATCGAAGCCCAAGAGGCCGAGCGCAAACGTATTTCCATAGAGCTTCACGATGAGATGGGCCAGGCCCTGACCGCCATCAGCTTCAACCTGGCCGCGATCGAGACCAGACTCTCGGTCGCGGCCATCAGCGGCGCGCGTCAGATCGTGGCCGAGACTCGATCTCTGGCTGACCAGGTCGCGGATCACATCCATGATCTGACCTTGAACCTCAGGCCGACGATGCTCGATGAACTGGGTCTTTTCCCCACGTTAAGGTGGTATCTTAACCGTTGGACCCAAAGGACCCTGATCGAAGTGGAGTTCAAGTGTCAGGTCCCGCCCCGCGTTCTCAGCGAGGAGATGGAGACGGTCTTATATCGACTCATCCAGGAGGCCCTCAACAACGTGGCCAAGCACGCCTCGGCTTCCCGGGTCCGGATCGATCTGGACCTGAAAGACGGCTGGATAGCGGCCAGCATTCAAGACAATGGCGTAGGTTTCGACGTTAAGGCGGTCAGGGCTTCGGAGTCCCCGGAGCGGGGAGTGGGGCTCTTGGGCATCCAGGAGAGGGTCAGCTTTCTCGGCGGCCGGTTCGAGATTCGCTCCGCGCCGGGTCAGGGAACGAATCTTAAAGTGGAAATACCAATCCCGGGAGATTGAGGGATTATGCCCAAGATCAGGGTTGTTCTAGCCGACGATCATACCATTGTCCGCAAGGGGATCCGTTCTCTTCTCGAAGAGGAAGAAGGGATCGAGGTCGTCGGCGAAGCCGAGGACGGACGGGAGGTTCTAGACATCGCTGCCGCCACGGAGCCAGACGTGGTCCTCATGGACGTGACCATGCCGAGCCTGAATGGGCTCGAAGCCACCAGGCGGCTGAAGAAGGCCCTCCCCCAGGTCAAGGTTCTCATCCTGACCATGCACGCTACCGAGGAGTATGTCTTCGAGACGCTCCAGGCAGGCGCCTCCGGCTATCTGCTCAAGAGAACCGCCCCGACCGAGCTCATCGCCGCAATCCGGGCGGTCTATCAAGGCGAGTCATTCCTCAGCCCGTCCATATCCAAGACCGTCATAGCCGAGTACATCAGGCAGGTTAACAAGATGGACACCGGTGACGTGCGCTACCAGAAGCTCACCGACCGGGAGCGAGAGGTGCTTCAGCTCATTGCCGAAGGTCACACCAACAAGGAGATCGCCCAAATTCTTTGCGTCAGCTCAAAGACGGTGGAAAGCCACCGCTCCAGCCTGACCAACAAGCTTGACATGCGCTCCCCGGCGGAATTGACCAAGTACGCCATTCGCAAGGGGCTCATCAGCTTGTAATCCTCAACCAGCCTGGAGCTTTTTCCCCCGCTCCGCCCAGGCCGCGGCTGAGTGACTCTGCCTCAGGGTATTTTCTGCATTAAATCCGGGTTAACCCCAATGTACACCGGGCGCTATAGCTGCCAGAAACATAGAAAGAGTTCTCAGGTCTCTAACGGGCAAGCTGGCCGGGTTGAAGCGGGGAGCGGCTGAAGACGGGCCCGGAGCCGCCTAAGAAGCCATGACTGGCAGCAAGTGCTCGAATCGGAGGTTAGGTAAAGGCCGACCAAAGGCCGGTGGCATCAAGACTGGATAATCACAACAAGGCCTTGAGATCGAAAAAAGCTCAGCGGAGGACGGAAAATGCGTCTCACCCAGGCAGAAGAAAGAATGTTGAACGGCGAGGAGGGCTACATCAAGAAAAAGGCCATGACCTTTCTCGTTCGCTACGGGGAAGCCGCCGGAGCGGAACGGCTGATCGACCTCGACGGAACAGCGGACTTTCACCCCGGCCTCTATGCTTCCTGGTTTCCCGAGACGGCCATCACCTTAGACGAGATCAAGGAGCTGGCCGCTCGAGGGGAAAGGTTCAAGGTGCCCACCTTCGGCAACAAACCCGGCTCGCCGGCCTTCATCGTTCACGGCTGGGAGGATTGCGGCGTCTGGCCCCAGAACGACCCTGACTGCCACGCTGAGTACCTGGCCCGGATGAAGCCCTACATGCAAATGGGCATGATCCCGGCCCTGTCCTGTGATTACTACCTGATCAGCTCCTTCCTGCCCACGGCCGGCCAGCACTGCGCCTGGGGCGAGAGTTCGGCCATCCCCTGGGTCAACGCCATCCTGGGAGCCCGGGCCAACTATGACGGCTGCTTCGAGGCGGCCTATCTGGGCAAAATTCCGGCCTACGACATGCACCTGGATGAAAACCGCAAGCCGACCAGACTGGTTGAGTGCCAGGTCGAACTCAAGACCGACATGGACTACGACCTCTTCGGCTGGGCCGTGGGCGAGAAGATCGGCGTCGAGGTGCCGGTGATCACCGGCATTGGCAAACCGACCTATTCTCAGCTGGTCAAGATGAACTCCACCCTCAACACCGGCGGCCAGGTGAGGATGTACCACGTGCCCGGGTTGACGCCGGAGGCACCCCATCCCGGCGAAGTTGCCGCGATGAAGTTCAAGGAGAAGTACTCCATCGATCGCAACGACCTGAAAAAGGTCTACGAAAAGATCAACTACGCCTCGAAAAGAAGCGTCGACTTTGTCTACCTCGGCTGCCCCCATTACAACATCATCGAGATTCAAAAGGTGGTCAGCCTGCTCAAGGGCCGGAAGGTCAGGGTGCCGATGTGGGTCATGACCAACCCCTGGACCTTCAAAATGGCCGAGCAGATGGGCTATCGAGACACGCTCGTCCAGGCCGGGGCGGCCCTGCTTTCGGGCACCTGTCCGGGGATGATGGAGGGCTGCATGCCGCCGGCCGACGTCATCGCCACCGATTCGGCCAAGCAGAACTACTACATCACCGGCTTCATCGATCCTCGCCCTCTTCAGGCCTGGTACGGCTCCGTGGAGGACTGCGTCGAAGCGGCCGTCACCGGCAAGTGGGAAGGCCAGTGGTCCTAGAAAAAGCCTCGATAGTCCCGAGACGTACTTCCAGGGCGGCCCTGGGCCGCGCCGAGGATAGAGGTGGGAAAGATGAGTAAGAAGGCCGAAAAGATCGTACTCAAAGGGAGAAAGGTGATCGGTGGCGTGGCCGAGGGCGAGGCCCTGGTCTCCAAGGTGCCCATGATGGGCTGGGGCAACGTGGACCAGAAGCGGGGGGTGACCACGGAGCGCAACCACCCCCTCTTCCGCATTCCCCTCAAGGGAAAAGTTTTCGTCTTTCCCGAGCCGAGGGGCTCAGGCGGCTGGATCTTTTACGGTTTCACAAAATTTTACGGGACCAATCCAGTGGCCATGGTCTACCGCAAGGGCCTGGCCTTGACCGTGCTCGCGGCCCTGGTCATGGACGTACCCTGCGTCACCGACCTGGACAAGAACCCGATCGAGTTCATCGAGACCGGGGACTGGGTCAAGGTGGACGGGGACAGAGGCGTCGTCGAGATCTACAAGAACGGCAAGGAAAAGAGCAAGAGATAACCACAAGGAGCCCAGGCGCCCGCGGGCTCGATCGGCGGGAGCGGTTTGAGAGGGACAAGAGGTGGTTTTTATGTCCGAAAAGGTGATCAAAGAACCCGCCCGGGACACCCCAGTCATCGGTGAATGCGATGTCCTGGTCGCCGGCGGTGGATCGGCCGGCCTGGCCGCCGCCGCCTCGGCCGCCCGGAACGGGGCCCGGGTGATCCTTGTCGAGCGCTACGGCTACCTGACCGGGCTCCATGCCTCGGCCCGGGTGGGCAGCTTCTGCGGTTTTCACATCAACATCGGCGGCCGGCCGGTCCAGCTGGTCAAGGGCATCGGGGGCGAGATCCTGGACAGGTTGAAGGCTCGGAAGGGCCTGGGCAGCCCCCACGTCTTCGGCAACGCCGGGGCGGTGACCTACGATCCGTTTCTGTTCAAGATAATCGCCGAGGATCTGGCCCTGGAGGCCGGAGTCCAGCTCCTCCTCCACACCCTGATCGTGGACGTGATCATGGACGGTCAGGACACGATCAAGGGGGTCGTCATTGAGAGCAAGGCCGGCCGGGGAGCCATTCTGGCCAGGATGTTTGTCGACTGCACCGGCGACGCCGACCTGGCGGCCAGGGCCGGCGCGCCCTGTCGCCTGGGCCGCAACGGGGAGACCCAGTACCCGTCCCACAACTTCCACATGGGCAACGTCAACATAGAGACCGCGATGAGGACCCCCGTCCCGGACCTGAGGGCAAAGATGGAGGCCGTCGCCAAACGAGGCGAGCTGGATCTGCCCCGGACTGACGGCGTTTTTCTGCCCACTCCCAGGCCTGGGGAGGTGATGTGCAACCTGACCCGAGTCAGCCGCAACGGGGCTTGGCTCAACGGTCTGAGCGTCGAGGATCTGACCTACGCCGAGGTCTCGGGCAAGAGACAGGTCCAGAACTACGGTCAGTTCCTGAGAAAATACATTCCCGGCTTCGAGGCGGCCTACATCGAGGACGCCGGGCAGATAGGGATCAGGCAGACGAGGATGATCGACGGAGAGTACGTCCTGACCACCGAGGACGTCCTTTCCGGGGCCAGGTTCGAGGATGCGGTTGTCCAGAACGCCTGGTGCATCGAGCGCCACGAGGCCACCCAGGTCAAGATAGTCTGGCTCGAAGCGGGTGATTTCTACGAGATCCCCTACCGCTGCCTTGTGCCGCTCAAGGTGGACAACCTCCTCGTGGCCGGGCGCTGCATTGCCACCGAGTACGAGGCTCAGGCCTCGGCGAGGGTCACGGCCCAGTGCTTTGCCGAGGGCCAGGCGGCCGGGCTGGCCTGCGTGATGTCCATGCGGGAGAAGAGCATTCCCCGGAAGGTTGACGCTCTGGAACTCAGGAAAACCCTCAATGAGCAGGGAGCGGGCTTGGACGACAAGATCAAATAGGGAGGATGAGTCAAGATGAAACCCAAGTCATTGTTCGCGATCACGGTGATTGCTTGCGCGGCCGTTCTTCTGATGGCTGCGGCTGGAGCTTCGGCGGCCGAATACACCTGGAAAATGCCGAGCATTTTCGCCGACCCGAGCACGGCCAAGGTATTCAATGCCGGTGGTCTGGCTCAGAAGATGTTCTGCGACCTGATCAAGGAGAATTCGAAAGGGCGGATCAAGGTCAGGCCCTACTACATGTCTGTTCTGGGAGGCGAACGGGAGCTGTTTGAGGGTCTCAAGAGGGGCGACATCGAATGCGCCTTCATCAATCCGCTGGGCGGCGCTGACAAGAGGTTCGACTCCTGGGCCATCCCCTACCTGGCCCGGACGCCCGCCGAGATAGACAAGGTTCTTTGCCAGCCGGACTCTCCCCTCTACCCCGTTGTCGCCGGCTGGCTGGACGAGCACAAGGTCAAGCTGCTGGGCATCGGCGAGGGAGGCTTCAGGGGCTGCGCCAACAAGGTCCGGTCGATCTACCACCCCCAGGACATCTCCGGCCTCAAGATCAGGGTCTACCAGTCGCCCATCTGCTTCGCCTTCTGGAAGGAGCTGGCCGTGGCCACGCCCTTGAGCTGGGGCGAGGTCTACTCGGCCCTGACCATGGGCACCGTGGACGGCCTGGAGTGCCCGGCGGCGGCCATGTACGCCTACAAGTTCCACGAGGGCGCCAAATTCTTCTCCTTCATCAACTGGCAGTGGTCGTCACAGATGATCCTCATGGGCAAGGAGGTCTTCGGTTCGCTTCCCGATGATCTGAAGAAGGTCGTCCAAGAAACAGCGACCGAGGTGGCCAAATTCGAGCGGGATCAGAATCGCAAGGACGCCGAAGACGTGGTCAAGAAGCTGGAGGAGCTCGGCGTCAAGGTCAACCAGCTGACCGAGGAGCAATTGACCGAGTTCGCCGTCGTGGCCGAGAAGCTGGCCCCCGAGTTCAAGAAAGTCGTGGGGGCTGAAGTCTACGATCAGGTCATGAAGGCGGCCAAATCGGTCAGATAGAACCGACACCACCAGGCGCGGCATCCGGGCCGATCACCATCCCCCTGCCCGGATGTCGCGCCGACAAAATGAGGGGTAATGGCCTTGGGCGAACAGTCCAGAACACCGGCTGATTTCTGGTACAAGATCGAGGACTACGCGGCCGCCTTGATGCTCATTGGCATGATCCTCCTCGTCGTCCTCCAGGTGCTGTTCAGGTACGTGTTCCACGTCTCCCCCATGGGAGCGGAGGAGATGGCCCGCTACCTGATGATCTGGATCAGCTTTCTCGTTGCCGGAGCGGCGGTCAGGACCGGCGAGCACATCTCCATCGACATCCTGCCCATGGTCCTCAAGAACGAGAGGCTCATCAAAGGGGTGCGGGTTTTTCTAGACTTCGTGACCCTGATCGCGGTCGGCATCTTCTTCATCCTCAGCGCCAAGTATCTGGCCTACAACCTGTCCTCTGGCGAGCGGTCCATCGCCCTGAGGTTCCCGATGTGGCTTCCGACCGCCTGTGTGTTTATCGGGGCGCTGATGATGACCGTTTACTCCGCGATCAGAGTGATCAACGACCTCAGGGGAAAGCAGTCATGGAAGTAGTTATCAGTGCTCTGATAATTCTCGCCCTGATCGGTCTCGGCCTGCCCATCGCCTTCAGCTTCCTGAGCGGCACCCTGGTTTTCGTCGGCCTGACCGGAATGAAGACGTCGTTCATCACCTCGGTGGCCTACCAGGGCCTGGACTCATTCGCCCTCATGGCCATTCCCTTTTTCCTGGTCGCCGGTGACATCATGAACCTGGGGGGCTTGGCCAACCGCCTCATCGCCTTCACCGGGGCGTTGATGTCGCGCATCCGGGGCGGCCTCGGCGGAACCATACCGGTCGCCTCCATGTTCTTCGGGGCCCTGACGGGCTCGGGCACGGCCACCGTGGCGGCCATCGGTTCGATCATGATCCCCCGCCTGGAGCAATACGGGTACGACAAGCGCTACACGGCCGCTCTGACCGCCGCCTCGGGCTCCTTGGGCTACCTGATCCCGCCCAGCATGCTCGGCATAATCTACGGCGTCATCTCCGACACCTCCATCGCGGCCGTCTTCCTGGCGACCATTCTGCCGGGCATTTACTGGGGCGTGTCCAACATCGTCATCAACGCCGTCATCTGCAAGAAGTGGCAGACCGAGCCCAATGAGAAGGTCGCCGCCGAGGTGCAGCCGGGCGCTTACTGGCCCCACCTGGGGTCGACCACCTGGGCGGCCATTCCGGCCTTACTGATGCCGGTCATCATCCTGGGCGGCATTTACGGAGGCGTCTTCACCCCGACCGAGGCCGGGGCCGTCTCCTGCGCCTACGCCCTGCCGGTGGGCCTGTTCATCTACCGCGAGGTCAAGCTCAGGGAGGTGCTCAAGGTCTTTGTCATCTCTTCGCGAACCCTGGGCGTGCTGATGATCATCCTGTCCATGGTCCTGGTCTACACTCGCGTCCTCGTTCTGGAAGGCGTCCCCCAGGACATCGCCTACTGGCTTACCGACGTGACCGAGAGCAAGTACGCCATGCTTCTGATTCTCAACATTATTTTCCTCATCGCCGGCATGTTCCTCGATGCGGTCACCCTGACCCTGATCATGACTCCTCTGATGATGCCCGCAGCCACGGCCATGGGCATAGACCCCATCCATCTGGGCACGATTCTCTTCGTCAACATCGGCATCGGCACCTTCACCCCGCCCATGGCCACCAACCTCTTCGTTGTCGCCCGGGTGAGCGATGTCAAATTCCAGAGCACCCTGAAGCCGCTCATCCCCTTCCTGGTTTTCGGCGCCCTGCCCACTTTGTTCCTGACGACCTACGTGCCTTGGGTCTCGCTCTGGCTGCCCAAGGTCGTGGTCGGAGCCCAGGTGCTCAGGGGGCCGATTGGATGGTAAACTCTGTGAAAGCTCCGGTCTTCCAGGAAGTCAAGCCGCTCTGGGCCGGCTTAAAGGGCCGCTCGCCGCAACGTCCGCAGCCGCTCCTCTGAAGGTGGCGAGGTTTCCCGGATAGGCCCCCTACCCTGTCCATTGTCCCTCACGCCTGGGACACGGATTCGAGTCCCGTTGGGACTGCCAGAAAAAACCAGGGCTTGGGTCTGATAAGACCCAAGCCCTTTTGGCTGCGTTCAAGTCTTCGTCTCGGTATAACCAACCTCAGTCGCCGTTACAGGTCAGCACGGCCCAATCGACTTCAAAGGTAGCCGACTGACCGACCGTTGATCCCGCCTTGAGACCTGCGTATCCCGAAGCCAGACTCGAATCTGTCACCGAAATCACCTGAACGTCGTTGAGGTAACAGGTGATCGATTCCCCCACGACAACGACCTTGAGTGTATTCCAGTCGTTGGCGTTTATCAAATTGAGTTCATCAACCTGCCAGGGAACGATCCAGACAGAGTTGCTGTCGGGACCGTCATATTTAAGCAAACAGTATCCCTCGTCGGGTCGGGCCTGCTGGATCTGGAACACGTAACCGGATTCCCAGCGGTTGGGGTCGCCGCTATGGGGCGCCGGATCGCCTCTGAAATAGATGCCAATATGACCGTTGGGAGCCTGATCGAGCGACCGCATCCTGGTCTCAAAGGTGAAATCTGTGTAAGAGGCGTCGTAGTGGGCGAAACAACCGGCGTCACCAGAAGCCCAAGGCGGCACGATCGTAGTGTAATAGCCGTTGGCGACGTACCAGGTGCCTTTCCCGGGCACCCAGCCGCTTGAATCGGAGGTGAACTGGGAATTGAAACCGCAAGGCGAGCTATGAGCGAATTCGGCCGTTATTGACTTGTTCTGGTCCATCTCTATCGTCGCGGGGTTGCTGCTTCCCGATAGGTCACCGGTCCACTGGACAAAGGTCGAATCCGTTCCGGGCATGGCCAACAGCGTAACTTCAGAGTCGCGTCTTACTCTCAAAACCGCCGGCAGATTACGAACAACGTTGTTGACTCTGATCCGGCCGGTCCCATCTCCGCTCCGGTTCAGGCTCAGGGTCAACCATGCTCCAATCAGACAAAACTGATCAGATCCTTCAATGCGGGTGGTCCCGTTCCACAACCGCCCTCGCAGAGTTGCCGTTGATCCCACGGGAGACCAGTTTGCTGGCTGGTTATTAAACATACAGTACAGATCCAAAATGCCGTCGCGGTTTATGTCCATCAGTGAGCATCGAGGAATTCTCCTCCTGCCCCAGGTGGCAACGGACATCCCGGCTAAGGTCAAAGTAGAAGTGTTGATCCGCCGGACGTTCAGTTCGGCCGATCCAAAAATGGCCACCGGAATTAATCCGCGTCCGTTAAGGCAAATGCAGTTTTGTTCGCTATATGGCCTGATATCGATATCCACCTGAATAACCGCAGGAACCGGGTCAGGTGTAACTATCACCGCCGTCCATGATCCGGAGTTGTCACAAAGTTCAAGGCCGCCCCCGCAGGTGACGCCGTAACTTTCGTTGACTCCGAGATAGAGAGTCCCGCTGGACGAAGCCGTGCCGCTGAAGTTACTCCCCACCAGAAAGGACGCGCCTCCAGTTCCAACTCGACCTATAAGGGCTGCTTTGGGCGCTGATGATAAGTAGCAGTAATTACAGACTGGCCCAGTGCCATCCGGGCCGATGTTCTCGGTGCAAGGATCGGTGTGGCAAATGGTCCCGCTGGCCGTGACGGAATATGCGTCGCCAATGGTGAGGCTGACGCCGGTATTTGTCCATAATTGATCCCCGGGGATACTGACGGTAGTCTGTTCAGCCGGCGCCACGCCGGCAATTAAAAAGAGAAAGGACAAACCGACTAAAAAACTGATCAAACTTTTTCCGAAGGACACCTCTGTTCTCCTTTTGGTGGTAGCGAGTTAATTGCACCGAATCATGCGACACCCTCGCCCATCTCAAAAGAAAACAGGACAACAGCTGAGACAGGAAAACAAGAAAACCAAGACCACTGATATTCAGGTTATCGGTTTCGCGGCCGTTTCTACGGACCAAGGCTCTTCTTGGATTGCCTGATTATCATTCATCCTCTTATGCGCAGCTGAACTGAGTCAAGTAGAATATACCGACGACTTCCGGCTGGTATTTATATAGTAACTAATTATTATAAAAAGATACATCATAATGCATATCTAATTTTGTTTCTATGATAGGTTATTTCTATCCATTCCGGTCCTTGCCTCAGGCATTTCAACCGGTCGAGTTGGCTGGGTTGAGACTTCGATATTTCGTAAGAAAGTCCTAGGCTCCGCCGTGTTTTCGGAAAGTGGAAGGGGGCAATGGGAATATTTCTGGACAGTATAACAGGCTCATACTTCCGGCCTGCCAATATGCCCTGACCCGACCCAATTCGTAGAAGCTGCCCTGTCCAGCCCCTGCCCCCCTTGCCTCCCCGGCCGGGAGGGTATAGAATCACCGCCTGACCCATGGTCTGGGCTTAGGGGTTAATATGATTGAAGAAATAGTTGACAATCTCTATCGGGTAAAAGTCCCCCTGCCCGACAGCCCCCTCAAAGTCTTGAACTCATACTTCATCAGGGGCAAGCCCCGCAGTCTGGTCGTGGACACCGGTCTGAACCACCCGGCCTGCCTGGAGGCCATGAACCAGGCCTTTGGCGAGCTTGGTTTCCGCCCGGAAGAGACCGACTTCTTCATCACCCACTTCCACTCCGACCACCTCGGCCTGGTCGCCAGGCTGGTCGCGCCCGGGGCCAAGGTCTACCTCAACCGGCCCGACGCCTCGCGCCTCAAGGAGCCGGGCCGCTGGGAGGCCATGGTCGATTACGCCGGCCAGTGCGGCTTTCCGCCTCAGGAGATGAAGACCCTGGTCGAGCAGCATCCGTCCTGGAAGCACGGCCGCGACTACCGGCTGGTCGACTTCAGCCTGGTGGAGGACAACGACCTGATCAGGGCGGGCGGGTTCTCGTTCACCTGCCTGGCCACCCCGGGCCACAGCCCGGGCCACACCTGCCTTTTTGAACCCGCGCGGAAGCTGCTCATCGCCGGGGACCACGTCCTAGAGGACATCAGCCCCCACATCCAGCTCTGGAACGGGGAGGAAAACCCCCTGGCCGAGTACCTGGCCAGCCTGGACAGGGTGGCCGGCCTGGAGGTCGACCTGGTTCTGCCCGGTCACCGGCGGCTGATCCGAGACTTGCGCGGCCGGATCGAAACCCTGCGTCGCCACCACCGCCAGAGGCTGGACGAGGTCCTGGGCCTCCTGGGCAGCCGGGGCCTGGATCCGTTCACCGTGGCCTCGCGGATGACCTGGGACATCGGCCGCGACTGGGAGCGCTTCCCGGTGACTCAAAAGTGGTTCGCCGCCGGGGAGGCGGTGGCCCACCTCAAGTACCTGGAGGACGAGGGTCTGGCCGTCAGGGGCAACTCTCACCCGGGCGTCACCTTTTCCCGCCGGGCTTGAGCGGGCGGCGCTGGTCGAACTAGCCCTCGGGCCGGCTTGCCTCTACCGCCACTCCACCCGGGCCGGCTTCCTCTCCGGCACCCTGACGTAGCCGTGCTTGGGCCAGCCGATCATCAGGGCGGCGAAGCACTGGTGTCCCTGGGGCAGAGCCAGGGCCTCCTGGAGGGGTGCGTAATTGGCCGCGGCCGTCATGAAGTAGCCGGCCCAGCAGGTCCCCAGGCCGAAGGTCGGGGCGGCCAGTTCCAGGTAGGTCAAGGCGATCAGGCAGGCCGTCTGGGTGGTCCGCAGATCTTTGGGTCCGTGGGCGGCGATGAGGTGCGGGGCCCGGCGCAGGATGCAGTCGCAGCCTGACTCCCAGCGCTCGACCACCTTGTCCAGGTGCAGCTGCCCGGCCAGTTCTGGCTGCCGCTCGATGGTCTGGCGGAACCAGCCCGTGACCAGGGCGGCCAGGGCCTGGACCTGCTCGGCCTTTTCCACGATCAGGAAATGGACCGGCTGGGTGTTGCTGCCCGAGGGGGCGTAGCGGGCCAGGTCGATGAGCCGGTTCAGGGTGGCCCGGGGGACTCTTTTCTTGCGATAGGCCCTGATGGAGCGGCGGCCCTTGACCAGGCCCGCCATCTGCTCCGGCCCGATCCCGGGGAAGCTCTCCAGGCGCGGCAGGCCGGCCGCGGATCGGCCCCTGAGACTGATGGCCTGGTGGGGGCAGACGGCCAGGCAGTGGCCGCAGTCCAGGCAGAGTTCCTCGGCCCCCTCGGCCTCCACGGGCGGATCGCCCCGGCCGGACCTCAGGAAGAGACCCATGGGGCATTCATCCACGCAGATGTAATCGCGCTGGCACTTGTCCGGATCGATGCAGAACAGACCCATCTTCGTCTCTCCTTGGAATTCGGCCCCTATCCCCGGCCAAGGGCAGTCCGGCCGGGATCGTTTACAATGGCCCATCCTTCGGGAAAGGGATCCCCCCTCCGGGCAAGACTCTTCCTGGAAACCGGTTATGTCAACCCTTCCGGACGGCCGCCAGGGGGCCAGGCCGTCGGTCAGGCAGAGCTTGCTCAAGTCAACCTCCAGCTAAAGAACCTTTTATTGGGGTCACAAGGGAACCCTGTGACAGTTCCTTGGCCGCGGGCGGAGTTAACACTTCTCCTCCTAAAGGGCTTTATAAACAGCGATATACCAGTTGTCTCAGCTATTTATAGGCATTCGAAAATCCACTTGACGGATGTATCTTTGTATGCCAACATACAAAGCCGAGGCAAAATACTTGAAGAACACGGCTAACCTATTGGAATCAAGATCTTAGCAGGGGTTACTCTCCGTCAAGAAAGAAAATCCGGCGTTGCCGGGGCAGGCACCTCTGGTCTTTCGCTTGCTTCCTCGAACCGGTTGCCCGTGTGACTGAAAAGAATGACGTGGGTTGACACAGAACAACAGGAGGCCGCACCGTCAAAGGATGCATTTAAAATCGCTGTCTAGTAATCGGCTTCAGCTGAAACGTCCGGCTTTCAGCCGTAACTGCAATTCACCTGCTTTAGCGGGTAAAGGTTGAACGGGGTTGCTCTTGTGCTGCCAAAGGAGGGGATCATGAGGCTAAGTCAGTGCTTGATGAATAAAAAACACTACATCCTGATCGTAGCCGTATTGGCGCTTTTTTTGTGCGCGAATACGGTAGGCGCGAAAACTCTGAATCCAACAAAAGATAAACCATTAATCTTGAAATTTAATACCTACGCGGCTGATACCACAATCATCGGCAAAGAGCTCACCTGGTGGGCTCAGGAGTTGGAAAAGAGAACCGCCGGCCGGGTCAAGATTCAATTTTACTGGGCCCAGTCACTGGTCAAAGTCGGCGAGTCCATCGATGCGGTGTCCAGAAACATAGCCCACCTGTCTTTCGTGCCGGTGGCCTATTTCCACGGCAAGCTGCCGCTTTCTTCAAGCACGGAGCTTATTTACATTACGGATAAGCCCGACGCCCAAGCAATGGCCTGCACCAAGCTCTACAAGACCTACAAGCCTTTCAGGGATGAATGGGAGCGGTGGGGCATGCATGTCACCCACTTCCACAACAGCTACAGCTCGGTGTTGATCAACAAGAAGCAGGTCAATTCCCTTGAAGACATCCAAGGATTGAGAATCAGGGGATTGGGCCTGATCAGCGAGGCCATAAAGCTTCTCGGCGCCGTACCGTTGTCTTTGCCCGGGACGGAGATATACAGCGCCATGGAACGAGGCGTTATCGATGGCGTCTGTGGCGCCGCCTTTGACTGGGCCATCAGCATGCGGATGCCCGAGGTGGGAGCCTACATCACCGATCCCGGCGTAGGCATCTACATCACCCTGGCCACGGTTATCAACAAAAAGCTCTATGACCAGTTGCCTGCTGACATCAAAAGGGTCATAGATGAGCTGGGCCAGGACTTCCCCATCAAGACCCTTGATATCGCGATGTCCAAGAACAAGGTGTCGGTAAAGAGCGCGATTGAGATGGGCGCAAAACTCTCTCCGCTCTCGGATCAAGAGATGAAGCGCTGGAAGGAGAAAGTCACTCCGGCTCTGTGGGACAACTGGAAGGCAACCATGAAGAAGAACAACGTGGATGTCGAGGAGTGCGTAAAGAAATTCAGGGAACTCCTTCCGGAATACGAAGCAAATTCCAAGTTTGTCAGCCCCTTCGAACAATACAAACAGATGCGGGCGAGCGGCGAGATAAAGTAAGGACAGGCTCAAGTCGTATCCGCCCAGAATTCAAGCAGTTCTGGGCGGGTACGCTCGCCGTTTGAGATAAAAACCGAGTCCGTGCTGCCCCAGCATAGTGAGGCTGGTGCAATGAACTCCTTCCAAAAAAGTCTCAAGATCCTATTAAGGGCTTAAAGATACATGAGAGCATTAGAGGCATACGCCAGCGCTGTCAGATGGTTCTCCAAAATGTTGCTGTACTTTTCTAGCGTAATTCTTTTGATAATGATGTTCAGCACGGTTTTGGACGGCTTCCTGAGGTCCTTGATTAATTTTCCAATAGTCGGGGTAATCGAGCTGAACGAGGCTTTCATTGTCGCGGTTATATTTCTTTGCCTTTCTTGGACGCAGGTAAGAAAGGAACATGTGTTTGTTGAGCTTTTTATTAAAAAACTGTCGCCTCGGCGCCAAGAAATCATTACGGTTGTCGGTTTGATCCTAGCATTTTTCGTGATTGCCGCACTAACCTATCAATCGATAATGTCCGCGTATGAAGCGTGGGAAATAGGCGATTTCCGGCAGGGCGCTGTTCGTTTCCCCTTGTGGCCAGGCAAGGCCACGATCGCCTTGGGAGCCGCTACGCTGTGTTGCGAGCTGATCTCAGAGATCTTGCAGAGTATCGTTCTGATTCGATCCGGAAGGCTGGATCAAGGCTCATAGGGCAATGGGTGTGTGATTCTTTCAAAAAGAGCGCGGCAACTTGACGGGCCGCGAGATAGGTAAAGATGTACACCACTGTCGTTAGTATCATAGCCATTCTGGCGCTGCTTTTCCTGATCTGCATGCGGATGCCGGTTGCCTTTGCCTTGGCCTTCGTGGGGCTCGGCGGTGTGATTGCGCTGCAAGGCCTCGATTGCGCGTTAGGGTTGCTTTTTTCCATACCCTACGAGAGCACCGCTTCCTGGGTGTTCATTTGTGTTCCGCTTTTTGTCCTGGCCGGGCAACTCGCCCTATACGCGGACATAAGCACCGACGCCTACGATATCGGGAATAAATTCTTCGGGCGCTTGCCCGGCGGTCTCGCCATCGGAACCATTATCGGTTGCGGCTTTTTCGCTGCGACTTCCGGAGTGAGCGTGGCCACCGCCGCGACCATGGGTTCCATAGCCATTCCCGAGATGGAAAAGCACGGCTATGACTCGAAACTGGCCACAGGCTCCGTGGCCGCGGGCGGTCTACTGGGTATCATGATCCCCCCCAGCGTCCCCCTGGTGTTGTACGGCTTTATCACCGAGCAATCGATCGGCGCGCTCCTGATCGGCGGGATCATTCCGGGAATCATGACCATCGTTGTTTTTTCACTGGGGATCGTGGTGATGGTGATGATGAATCCCCGGCTGGCTCCATTGGGCGAGGTGTCTTCGCTCAGGGAAAAGCTGAGGGCCCTTCCCAAGGCCTGGCGGTTTCTCTTGATCATCGGCGTTGTCATCGGAGGCATCTATTCGGGTGTCTGCACCGTAACCGAGGCCGCGGCAAACGGGGCGTTCTGCGCTTTTATCCTGCTCCTGCTGCGCCACGGCAAAAACAGCTTTAAAGTAATGCCGCGGGCCTTGGAGCTGGCCGGAACGGTCACTTCCATGGTCTTCATCATCATGCTGGGGGCCACGTTTTTCACCACGTTTCTTTCCTTGGCGCGAATTCCCCACAACGTGACCACCTTTATGACCTCCTTGGATGTCTCCCCGTACACGCTGCTCGGCCTGGTCCTGTTTATCTACATTCCCCTGGGAATGTTCTTGGACACCGTCTCCATTATGCTCATTACCCTTCCGATCGTCTTTCCCATCATTCAAGCGCTCAACTTCAGCGGCATCTGGTTCGGGATACTCATGATAAAGATGTGCGAGATCGGCCTCATCACGCCGCCGGTGGGACTGAACGTGTATGTCATCAGCGGCATCGCCAAGAATATCGATCTGGCGGACATATTTCGAGGAGCATCGCGGTTCATTATCCTTGAGTTCATAACCTTGGGTCTGTTGATACTCTTCCCCCAGCTCGTCTTGTATCTTCCGGGAATGCTAAGATAAAAACATTAACCGACAAAAATGGCGTTAAAAAGCAGATGACGCCTTGTGGGATACAGAGAGGTAGTGATGGCAATTTCAGCAAGGATGCAGAAAGGTATCGCCAGGATCGGAACCGCGTCCAAAGGGATGGCGGACCGGGTTCCCCTTCTCGCCCAGATGAACGAAGGAGCGAGGAAATTCAGCGGCTATAACGCGAAGGAGTACTATCACAACGCCGGGATTTTTTTTGAAAACCAACTTATGGTATCAGACTATTTTGAATTGGATTTTCCTGGGACCGAATATTATGACTTGTACAACATCGAGGCCGAGGCACTCGGTCAAGAGCTCACCTGGTTTGACAACCTGGCCCCGGAGATTAATCACAAGAACCATCTGATCAAGGGACCCGCTGATCTGGATCGACTAGTCCCGCCCGACCCCAAGAAATCCGGAAGAATGCCTTTCGTGTTGGAGTTGAAGAAACGCGCCCTTGACGCGGGTTTCTTCCCAGGCGTGCGCTACTGCGCCCCTTTCAGTCTTGCGGCCAACCTCTGCGGGCTCCAGGAATTGATCCTCGGCATTATGATGAATCCCGGGTTTTATCACCGGCTCTTTACTTTTCTCACGGACGAGGTACTGGCGCCCTGGATCTATGAACAGAGAAGGGTGACCGGCGGCGAATCGAACGCCATGGGCGCGGACGCGTACGCTTCACTGCCCATCACCAATCCTGATATTATTGAAAAATTCGCCCACGCCTATGTCCTGAGACTCCGAGAAAAAATAGGTAACGTCAGCGCCCGGGGCTGGTGGGGCGAGCGATTTGAAAAAAACAGGCCGGAGAAGCTGGCCCACTTCATGAATTTGAAACGTGACGCGGCTAAACCGGGGTATTACCTGGCCTTGGATCCTGACCCGGAGACGGTCGGAATCGAGACTTTCCGAAAATATGCTGACGACAACGACATGCCGCTCATGCTCGGCATCGAGGCCACCCTGGTTTCCTCGGGGCCTGTCGAAAAAATTGCTGAGCGGGTGAAGAAATACATCCAAGCGGCCGGAGAGAATGGCCGCTTGCTGTTGTTCTTGAATGAGATCACCAAGGACACTCCTCCCGAAAACGTTCACGGAGCCGTGCACGCTGCTAAGTTGTACGGAAGTTATCCCTTTGAGCCAGGGCAATTCGAGCGGAAATTCGAGATGCCGGCCTTCCCTTCCTTTGAGGAGTTTCGGAAGAGCTGCGGCGGATGATCCGTGACAGCCTGTTAATCGTCAGTTAGATCGGTGCACCAGTTGGAACTTGAATGACCTCCCCCAACAGTGCTCTGTCCTCCCCTACCCCCATGAGAATGAAGCGATTTCCTAGAGTCAGGAGAAAGTGCAGATGAGCAAGAAGATAGTGGCCTTGGGTGGCGATGGCGTGGGCCCGGAGGTGACTGAGGTGGCCTGCGGAATCCTGGAGAGCATGGGCTTGGGCCTAGAGATCCTCAAGCCGCCGGGCGGCGAGTCCGCGATCCAGGAATTCGGCTCCGCCCTGCCCGAGGAGACCAGGAAGCTCTGCCTCGAAGCCGACGCGGTCCTCTTCGGGGCCGCGGCCAGCGCCAGCCTACCCATTCTGGTCTTCCTGAGATGGAAGATGGACAACTTCGTCAACATCAGGCCGGTCAAGTATTATCCCGGCGCCCAGACCCCTCTCAAGAGCGCCGAAGGCATCGATTTCGTCATCCTCCGCGAGAACAGCGAGGGCTTTTACCCCTGGGGCCGCGAGGGGGCCATTGCCCAGTTGGCCGAAAGGTGGCCCGAATGGACCGACGCCTGTCTGGGCAGGCGCTTCAGCGATTACGGCGAGGGCGCTTTCGCCATCAGGATCATCACCGAGGCCGGGGCCAGGCGGATGATGAAGTTCGCCTGCGACTTCACCGAGCAGCGGAAGATGACCGGCCGGCCGGGCAAGCTGACCTGCGTGACCAAGTCCAATGTTCTGCACCAGTCCTGCGGCATCTTTCAGCGGGCGGCCGAGGCCGAGGTCAAGTTACATCCCGGCCTTGCTTACGAGCACTACTACATCGACGACACTTGCCGGAGAATTCTCAGATATTCCAGAGACATGGACGTAATAGTCACCTCGAACATGTTCGGTGACATCCTCTCGGATGAGGCCGCGGAACTGGTCGGGGGGCTGGGCCTGGCCGCCAGCGCCTGCCTGGGCGGACAGACCCCCTACTTCGAGCCGGTCCACGGCTCGGCGCCCAAATACGCCGGCAAGAACGTGATCAACCCCACGGCCATGATCCTCTCGGCCATGATGATGCTCGACCACTTCGGCATGACCGACGCGGCCAGGGCCCTGGAAGCGGCCGTGGCGGCCGTGTACCGGGAGGGAAAGCATCTGACCCAGGATCAGGGCGGCCGGGCCACGACCACCGAGTTCGGCCAGGCCGTCCAGCGCAAGCTGGGCTAGCGGCCCAGCCACGAAGCGGCAGTATTACTGGCCCTGGCCTTGGCCAGGGCCAGGTTTGGCCCGGGGATTTCGTCAACGCCAAGATCGACAAGGGCCGCGCCCTGACCGGCCGGCTGGTTGCGGCCCCCTGCTCTCCAACATCAAAGCCCAGGCCGCCCTGGAGGCGGCCCTGTTATCCTCGGCCGGCTCCCCTCACCTGGCCCCTTCGTAGATCTCGCGGATGTCCTCCGGACCCAGGTCCCTGGGGTTGGTGACGAAGAGGCGGGTCTGTTTCATGGCTCCCTCGACCATCTTGGGCAGATCGGCCTCGGGAATGTCGTAGTCGCGCAGGCGATAGGGCAGCTTGATCGTCTCCAGGAGTTCCTCGACCGCCTGGACGCCCGCCTCGGCCGCCTCCATGACCGGGAGGTCCTCGACGTCCTGGTCCATGAATGCGGCGATGTCGGCGAATTTCTCCGGATTGCCCGGGAGGTTGAACCTCATCACGTGGGGCAGCATGATGGCGTTGGAGCGGCCGTGGGAGAGGTGGTAGTCGGTCCCCAGGACGTAGGCCAGGGCGTGGACCGCGCCCAGCCCGCCGCTGCCAAAGGCCAGGCCGGAGGTGGTCGCGGCCAGGGACATGTGGTAGCGGGCCTCCAGGTTCGAGCCCTTGGCCCAGGCCAGGGGCAGCCAGCGGGCGATCAGGCTGATGGCCTTCTCGGCCAGGGTGTCCGAGAAGGGCGTGGCGTTGGAGGAGACGTAAGTCTCGATGGCGTGGACCAGGGCGTCCACCCCGGTGTCGGCCGTGACCTGGGGCGGCATGGTCAGGGTCAGGGCCGGATCGACCAGGGCCACCTCGGGCAGGGTGAAGAAGCTGTAGACGGCCTTCTTGGCCTGCTGGGCCTCGTCGGTCAGGACAAAGACCCGGGTTACCTCCGAGCCGGTGCCGGCCGTGGTCGGGATCAGAATCTTGGGGGCGCCGGGTTTCTTGACCAGGTCAAAGCCGCAGTAGTCGAGCACGCTGCCCCCGTTGGCGGCCACGACCGAGACGCCCTTGGCCACGTCCAGGGAGCTGCCGCCGCCCAGGCCGATGACCAGGTCGCAATCCTGGGCCTTGAACTGGGCCGAGGCTTCGTCGATGACCCGGGCCGGCGGCTCGGGCTCGACCTTGGCGTAGAGCGAGGTGGCCAGGCCGGCTTGCTCCAGGGAGGCGCTGATGGGCTGGACCAGGTCAGCCCCGGCCACGCCGGGATCGGTGACGATCATGACTCTCTTGGCGCCCAGGAGACGGGCTTCCTGGCCCACGTTCTTGGCCGCGCCCAGGCCGAAGACGATCTTGTGGGGCGAATAGAAGACGTGGGCCTTGTCCTGGATCAGACTGGACATGAATTGGGACCTCCTTGTGGTTCAATGAATGCCCTTTCCCTTCGGCCGGAAGGCCGGCCGGGGGATCGGGGCTAAATCAGGAGCGGCGGCGCAGCTTGCGGAAGTAAGCCTCGAGGCTGCCGTAGATCCCCTTGGGCAGGAACATGATCAGGACCACCAGGGCAACGCCGTAGGCGATCTGCGAGATGCCTACGAATCTGGTCCCGTAGGCCACCCGGATGTACTCCTCCAGGACCACGATCAGGGCGGTGCCGATGCTCGGCCCCCAGAGATGGAACATGCCGCCCAGGATGGCCTTGAAGGCGATGTCCAGCGAGGGGGCCACCCCGGCCAGGGTGTGGGGGTTCAAGTAGGTCACGTACTGGGCGTAGAGCACACCGCCGATGGCCGTGACAAAGGCGCTGACCATGGTGATGTAGAGCTTGTAGCGGACGATGGGGATGCCCAGGGTCGAGGCGGCCACCTCGTCCTCGCCGATGGCCCGCAGGGCCTTCTGCATCTTGGAGCGGTCAATCAGCTTCCAGAGCACCAGGGCCGCGCCCAGAAAGGCCAGGGCCAGGTAATAGAAGTGGACCTTGTCGTCGAAGCGCATGTACAGCAGGGAGGGCTCGACCCGTTTGAGGGTGAAGCCCAGGGAGCCGCCGGTGTACTCCCTGAAGGCGACCAGGAGCAGGGTCACGATCTCGCCCAGGGCCAGGGTCAGGAGGGCGAAGTAGTCGCCGATGACCCCGAATCTGAAGCAGGCGAAGCCGATGATCACGGCCAGGCCGACCGCGATCAGGGCGCCCAGGATCATGCCCAGCCAGGGCGTCAGGCCCAGGGAGTTGAACAGGAGCCCGGCCGTGTAGGCCCCCAGTCCCAGGAAAGCACCGTGCCCCAGGGAGACCAGGCCGAAGCGGCCCATGTAGGACCAGGCCGTGGCGATGAAGGCCCAGATGAAGATCAGGGTGGCGATGTGGAGGACATAGGACGACGGTCCCAGGGCGGGAAAGACCGCGATCAGCCCGAAGATGAGAACGATGACTGCCCGCTTCACGCGCCCGCCCCTCTATCTGTGTTGTTTGACGCCCAGCAGCCCCTGGGGCCTGACCAGGACCACGCCGATGAAGATGACCAGGGCGATGATCTCGGCGATCTCGGTCGAGGTCAGGACCGCGGCCAGGGAGGTGACGATGCCGATGATGAAGGCGCCGATGAAGCCGCCCAGGAGGTTGCCCATCCCGCCCAGGACGACGATGATGAAGGCCATCATGGTGAAGGAGCCACCGAAGTGAGGGTGGACCGAGTAGATGGGCGAAAAGAAGGCGGCGATCACCCCGGTCAGCCCCCCGCCCACGGCCAGGGTGACCAGGTAGATGGTCCGGGGGCTGATGCCCATCAGCCAGGCGCCGGGCAGATCCTGGGCGATGGCCCTGATGGCCAGGCCCAGGTAGGTCCTCTGGAGGAAGAAGTGCAGGAGCCCCAGGACGACCAGGGCCCCGACAAAGGCGACCAGGTTGGAGGTCTTGATGAAGACGTTGCCCACGCTCAGGACCGGCATGAAGACCTGGATGCCCCGCAGGTCAGCCCCCCAGACCACCTGGGCGAAGTTCTCGAAGACGATGATCAGCCCGGCCAGGGCCAGGAGCTGATTGAGGCGGTTGGCCTGGAGGAGCCTCTGGATGACCACCACCTGGAGCAGGGCGCCGAAGACGGCCATGATCACGATGGCCGCCGCCGCCGAGACCAGGAGGGGCAGGTTGTAGATCCCGCTCAGGGTGTAGACGGCGTACATGCCCAGCATGACCGACTGGCCGTAGGCCATGTGGATGACCTTGACCACGCCGAAGATCAGGTTCATCCCGAAGGCCAGCAGGGCCAGGACTCCGCCCAGCAGGATGCCGTTGACCAGGGCGTTCATGATCAGGATGGACATGCTTCAGATCCCCAGATAGGCCTGCCGGATGTATTCCTCCTGGGAGAAGGACTCCCGGTCCCCCTCCAGCCTGACTCGCCCCGATTCGAGCAGATAGGCCCGGTCGCAGAGCTTGAGCGCTTTCTTGACGTTCTGCTCGACCATGAGGATGGAGTAGCCCTGGGCCTTGATCTGGGCCACGAACTCGAACAGGAGGGTCACGATCAGCGGGGCCAGCCCCCCGGAGGGCTCGTCCAGGAGAATCATCTTCGGCTGGGACATGAGCGAGCGGGCGATGGCCAGCATCTGCCTCTCGCCGCCGCTGAGGGTGTCGGCCACCTGGTCCCGTCTCTCCTTGAGGCGGGGGAAGAGGCCGTAGACCTCTTCCAGGGCCCGCTTGAAACCGGGCCGGGACCGCCGGAGATAGGAGCCGATCTTGAGGTTCTCCAGCACGCTCAGCTGGGGGAAGACCTGCCCGCTCTCCCGGACGTAGACCAGACCCAGATCGACGATCCGGTGGGGCTGGAGCCGGTCGATGGCCTGTCCCAGGAAGATTATCCGGCCGGCCTTGGCCGGCCGGAGCCCGGAGATGGCCTTGAGCAGGGTGCTCTTGCCCGCCCCGTTGGGGCCGACGGTGATGACCGTCTCCTGCTCTCCGACGCTCATGCTCAGGCCGAAGAGAGCCTGAAACTCACCGTAGTAGACGCTGATGTTTTCGACTTCGAGCATTCGCGCTCCGGCTAGTCCTCTTCCTTGCCCAGGTAGGCCTCGATGACCTTCTCGTCGGCCGCGATCTGGCCGGGCGAGCCCTCGGCGATGACCTGGCCGTAATCCAGGACGGTCACCCGTTCCACCAGGTTCATCAGGGCGCTCATGATGTGCTCGATCCAGACGATGGTCATGCCCAGTTCCTGGTGGATCTTCTTGAGCACCCCGGAGGTCTGCCGGATCTCTTCCCGGTTGAGCCCGGACATGATCTCGTCGGCCAGGAAGATCTCGGGCTTGGTGGCCAGAACCCTGGCCATCTCCAGGCGTCTCAGGTTGCCGGCGGTCAGCTCCTGGGGCATGGTCCCCCGTTCGGCGGCCAGGCCCACGAAGTCCAGCCACAGGCGGGCTTCCTCCCTGGCCCGGGCCTCGGAGAAACGCCGGCCGCTCTTGCCGAAGAGGACCCCGACCATGACGTTCTCGACCACGGTCATCTCGGTGAAGGGCCGGGGGATCTGAAACGTCCGGGCGATGCCGGCCTGGCAGATCCGGTCCGGGGTCCAGTGGGTGATGTCCTGGCCCTTGTAGCGGACCTGGCCGGTGGTGGCCGGGAAGACGCCAGAGATGACGTTGAAAAAGGTCGTCTTGCCCGAGCCGTTGGGCCCGATCAAGCCGCAGAAGGCCCCCGGTTGAACCGTGAAGTCGACCTCGCTGAGGGCCCGGAACTGTCCGAAGTCCTTGGAGGCCGAGACGACCTTGAGTATTTCCGGGGCGGCCATGCCTGGGTCATCCCCTATCTGGAGAGCGTTTCTCTGCGGGGGCCTCCGGCCCCGCGGCCAGGGCCCCCGCGCTGTCAACGAAGCTCAGCCGCTCACTTGGCCGCCAGCGGTGAATCAGCCGGCATGGGCAGCTTGGCCCCGAGGCTGGCCATGGCCGAAGGCCAGACGATCTCGACCTTCTCCTTGACCCACTGGGTGACCACCGGATAGGAGATCAGGTTCTGGCCGGCGAACTCGTGCTCGGGCGGCGCGAAGTCCATGCCGTAGCCGGCCGGGGAAGCGCCCTCGGGAATTTTCAACTCCAGGGCGGCCTTGCGGATGTTGTCCGGCGTGGGCTGGCCGAACTTCTCCACGGTGTAGTCCAGGGTCTTGAGGAGCATCCAGGCGTGGGCGAAGCCCATGGTGGCGTGGGCCGCCGGCGAGGGCTCCTTGTACTTCTCGTTGTAGCGCTTCAGGAACTCCTTGATGGCGTCGGCGATGTCCGGCGGGAACTTGCTCAGGTCGAAGTTCTGGGCCGGGGCCGGGTCCACGTTGTGGATGTACTGGGTCAGCACCGGGCCCAGCTGTTTCTGGAGGTTGGGGAAGTTGGCGTAGCCGGCCCCGTGGCCGATGAGGGCCTTGGTGTTCAGGCCCAGCTCCCGGGCCTGCCTGAGCAGGAGGACGATGTCCGGATAGTAGCCGGTGTGGAGGATGACGTCCTGCTTGGAGGCCTTGAGCTTGAGGATAAGGGAGGAGAGGTCCTTGGCCTTGTGGTTGTAGCCCTCTTGGAGCACGACGTTCATGCCGTACTTCTTGGCCCGGGCCATGTTGGCCACCTGGACGCTGGTCCCGTAGGGGCCGTCCTCGTAGATCACGGCCAGGCGCAGGTCGCCGGGGCTCTTGGCTCCCAGCTTGTCCAGGTTGTCCTTGAGGTAGTCGACCGAGCTGTTGCCCCACTGGGAGCCCATGGGCTGGGGCCGGAAGATATACTTCTGATTGCGGCCCTGGACGACCTTGTCCGAGATGGCGATGGTGATCCAGAGGATGGTCTTGGCCTGATCGCACTTGGGGGCCACGGGCACGGCGATGGAGCTGGAGTAGAGCCCCAGGATGATGGGCACCTTCTCCACGTCGATCAGGCGCTCGGTCTCGCGGATGGCCACGTCCGGGCTGGACTGGGCGTCGGAGATGACCGGGACGAGCTCGTACTTTCCGCCGGCGCCGCCCTTGTCGTTCCACATGTCAATGGCGATCAGGGAGCCGCGCTGGCCCGGTTCGGCCCCGGCCAGGGCGAAGGAGCCGGTTATGGAGTAAAGGACGCCGATCTTGAGTTGCTCCTTGGCCAGGGCCTGGGGCGCCAGGGCCAGGATCAGAACGGCCAGAATAGCAATCCAGACGCCAATTCTCTTCACAATCCACCTCCTCCTAGTGGGCAATGATTTGCTCCACAAGCTCCGCCCCGGGCGGCGCTCGGCTTACTGGACTGACTCGCTCAGCGAGCCTCGGTGAGGAGGTCCCCTCCCCCGCAGGCTTCAAGGTCCAAGCGCAGGCTGGACCAGTGACCCATGATTGTGACCGTTTTGGCGCCCCCAAGCGCCGTGACCCTGCACCGCCAAATTAGTGCAGGAGAGCCTGAGCTGTCAACGACCCAACTCCCCGGTAACTCCTCCGGCCAGAGCCGGGGGAGTGGTTAGTCCGGGCAGTAAAGCAGGTATTTGAGACCGGTCCCGCGCTCGAAGAGCTCGAAGGCCCGGCGCCAGTCCTCCAGGGCGAACTGGCCTGAGATCAGTGGCTTGAGGCTGACTTTCTTCTCTTCCAGCAGCCGGACGGCCTTGTCCCAGGAGCTCCGGCAGTGAGCGAAGCTGCCCTTTAGAACGATCTCCTTGAGCACGGCCTGGTCCAGGTCCACGGCCGCCGGCCGGCCGAACAGGCCGACCTGGACGACCTCTCCCCGGCGGCCCAGGCAGGCCAAGCAGTCGTTCAGGCCTCCGGCCGCGCCCGAGCACTCCAGGGCCAGGACCAGGCCCGCGCCCCCGGTCAGCTCCTGGACCAAAGCCGGGAGATCGTCCCGGTCGCTCCTGAGGCAGTGATCCGCGCCCAGTTCGGCGGCCAGGCTGAGCCTGGTCTGGTCGGCCTCGAGGCCGCTGATGATCACCTCGGCCCCGGCGGCCTTGGCCACCTGGAGGACGATGAGACCGATGGTTCCCGGGCCGGTGATGAGCACCTTCTGACCGGGCGCCACGGCGCTGACCTCCATGACCGCGTGGACGGCCACGGCCAGGGGTTCGCCCAGAGCCGCCTCCTCAAAGGAGACTTGCTCGGGCAATAGATGCGGGGCGTCCCGCCGGACCGCCACCAGCGGGGCGAAGGCGCCGTCCAGACTGTAGCCGTAGGCCAGGCGCTCGGAGCAGAGGTTGGTCCAGCCCTGGAGGCAGTGCTGGCAGCGCCCGCAGGAGAAGGCCTCGGACTCCACGGTCACCCGGTCGCCCAGGCGCCACTCGTCCACTCCCTGGCCCAGACCGACCACCTCACCGGCGAACTCGTGACCCAGGGTCACCGGCGGCCTGGCCTTGCCAAAGAGGCCGTGCCAGATGTGGATGTCGGTGCCGCAGACGCCGGCCCGGCGGACCCGGATGAGAACCTGGCCCGGACCAGGCACCGGCTCGGGCGTCTCGACCACATCCAGGAGGCCGGGCCCGGGCTCAAGCTTTCTGAGCGCCTTCGTAGTCCTTCCCCATCCCCGGAGCCAGGCGGACCCCGGCTCCATTTCCTATTTGACATACTCTGGTATTGTATGACAATAGGAAAATATGGATTCTCGTCTGATCAAGGTCAAAAAATTTCGCCAGCCGACCAGGCTGCCCGACCAGGTGGCCGATTTCCTGGCCGCCGAGATTCGCAAGGGCACCTTCCAGGTGGGCGAAAAGCTGCCGCCCGAGGCGGCCCTGGCCGAGCGCTTCGGGGTCTCGCGGACAGTCATCCGGGAGGCCCTGGGCCGGCTCAAGTACGACGGCCTCCTGGACTCCCGCCAGGGCATCGGGGCCACGGTCGTGGGCGACCGCAGCTCCAGGGCCTTTCGCCTGGAGACCTTTGACGAGGAGAAGCTGAGGGACTGGGAGCAGCTCTACGAGCTGCGCTCCACCCTGGAGGCCGAGGCGGCCGCCCTGGCCGCCGAGCGCCGCGGCGAGGAGGATCTGACCCGGCTCAAGGACTGCCTCCGGGCAATCCAGGAGGCGGCCGACCAGAGGATCGAGAGGACCGCGGCCGACGCCGGATTCCACCGTTGCGTGGCCCGGGCCAGCCAGAACGTCTATCTGGCCGAGCTGATGAACTTCCTCATCGACACGGTCATCCGGGGTTTTCTCAAGGTCTGGGAGAACCTGGACCGCGAGCCCGGCCTGCCCCGGATCATCCTCCAAGAGCACACGGCCATCTTCGAGGCCATCGAGGCCCAGGACCCTCTCCGGGCCCGCCAGGCCACCCTGACCCACCTGCGCAACTCGGCCCGGCTCCTGAGACCCAAGGGCTGAACCCGACGATTAGCCCCCTCCCCGTTCTGATCCTTCAAATGTTATCCAGATAATCTGGCCCATCGGTTTTTTGGTCTAAAAGCTGATTATCCGGCGTGTAATAGGGGTAGCATCTTTTAAGAACTTCTTCTATTCCGTGCGAGAAACGCTTCTGATTCTTCTAAATCAACCCCTCAGAGCATCTCGCCTTTCATCGGAGTTGGAATATTAAAACGCCCTAATATTATTTATAAAGGGCAGATCATATTTTTATTATTGCTAATTAATATAATAATATTAATAGATTTCATGGCTTAAGATTGAGTATTTTGAATATTTTTAAGCTGTTTTGGATAAATCTAATATATCATCAATTCTTTTATATATTCTCGGAAGGACAAACACTAAGAAGATAAGAACGTGCCAAATCATAATAGTCGCTACTTGCCGTTGCGCTATATATAGAGCTAATTCATAATTACCACTTCCTGCCATTTTAAATACTTTTTCCATATAACCATAATTAAAAGCAACAGCAGATCCTGTTATGGCAAGGGCAACGGTGACAATTATTTTTATAAAATATTTTATATAATTTATCTTTTCTTGAATAAACATAGTCCTCATATCTTCACGTATTGACTCAATTTTAAAGTCTAAGGGCTGGTGGGCGTTGATAAAAATACCAACCAATAAAGAACTAATAGTGCAGTTTAAAGGAATAAATCCATCCTTAAATATTCCAAACCACACCAAATGGAGCCCAAAATAGCAAGCAGGAAATACAATAGCCATCAAATTTAATGTTTTACAATAAATAAACGAAGCTGTAAACAGAATGGCGATAATAAAAAAGTTAATAGCCAATAGAGTAATTTGGAATATTGTGGTTGGTATGACTAACATATTAATCAAGTTGTAGAAGTTATATGGGGATGCTATTCCAATTATTAATTTGCATTCTCTGACGGTAGGGTTTAAGCAGGGCTGTAGGCCAATGAGCAAAAATGATGTAAAAAAGGCAAACAGGCAAATGAAGACTCTAGTTTTTATTGGCAAAGCAGGCGATTGTATGTTGTTCATGATAGTTAGCTACTCATTCTATCTCTTTCTTTATCAATGGTCTGACTCAGGCTCCTTAGTATTGTAAATTTAGCCTATATATGGCTAGCCCGTTTCAGTTAGGCTCTTTCCTTACCTATTAAATGGACCTTCCTGTAACGTCCGATCTAGAGGTGGAGGAAGGTGAAGGCCGGCCGCTCCAGCTTTTGCTTGAGGCCCTGGAGGAACTCGGCCGCCAGGGAGCCGTCCACGACCCGGTGGTCCACCGAGAGCCCTAACCTGGCCACCCGCCTGGCCTGGACCTGGCCGTCCATCAGGACCAGCTTCTCGTCGGTCTTGCCCACGGTCAGAATCCCGCTCTGGGGCGGGTTGAGGATGGCCGTGAAGGCGATGACGTCGTACTGGGCCAGGCTGGAGATGGTGAAGGTTCCCCTCTCCAGCTCGGGCAGGGTCAGCTTGTCCTCCCTGGCCCGGGCGACCAGGTCGGCCCGCTGCCGGGCGATCTCGACCAGGCCCAGCCGGTCGGCCTGGGCGATGGCCGGCACGATCAGGCCCTCGGGCCGGGCCACGGCCAGGCCGATGTTGACCTCGGGCATGATCCGGATCTCGTCCCCCTGGAGCTGGGCGTTGAGCAGGGGGAAGTCCAGGATGTTCAGGGCCACGGCCTTGATGAGGAAGTCGTTCAGCGAGGGTCTCAGCTCAAAGTGCTTCTCGAAGTCGGGCAGGAGCTCCCGGCGGAAGTCCAGGAGCGGGTCGAGCCAGACTTCCGAGAAAAGATAAATGTGCGGCGCGGTGACCACGCTCTCGGTCAGGCGCCGGGCGATGACCCGGCGGACGTGGCTGAGGGGGATGACCTGGCCCAAATCGAACCCGGCCCTTCCGGCCCGGGCGGTCCGGGCCACCACGTCGGCCCGCATTATCCGGCCGCCCGGTCCCGAGCCACGGATGCCCTCCAGGGCCAACCCCTCCTGGCGGGCGATCTCGCGGGCCAGGGGCGAGACCCTGGCCCGGGGCTCGGCCGGTGCCGCGGCCGCCTCCACGTCCCGGAAGAGGATCACCCCTCCCGGGCCGCTGCCGGTCACCTGAGCCAGGTCCAGACCCTTTTCCCTGGCCAGGCGCCTGGCCGCGGGCACGGCCAGAATTTGACCCGGCGCGGGCGTCTCGGCCCGGGACTCGGCCTGGGGAACGGTCTCGGCCTGGGGAGCGGCCGCCTCTCCGGGGGCCAGGGCGGCGTACTCGGCCGGCAGCTCCTCGCCCGGGGCGGTGATGAGTCCGACCAGGGCCAGGGTCGGGGCCTCAGCCCCGGCCGGCATAAGGATCCGGGCCAGGATGCCCGAGGCCGGGGACTCGACCTCGGTGGTCACCTTCTCGGTCTCCACGATGAAGAGGGGCTCGCCCCTCTCCACCGGCTGGCCCTCCTGCTTGAGCCACTTGACGATCTTGCCCCGGGTGGCGGTGATGCCCAGGGCCGGAATGACGACTTCGGTGGCCACTGGCGCCCTCCTCGCTCAGGCGTATTCCATCAGCCGCTTCATGGCCGGCAGCAGATCCTTGACCTCGGGGATGTAGGCCGCCTCCAGGACCGGGGAGTACGGCACCGGCGTGTCCGGGGAGCAGACCCGCGCCACCGGGGCCTTGAGCCACTCGATGGCCTCCTCGGCGGCCAGGGCGGCGATCTCGGCGGCCAGGCCGCAGGTCTTGTGGCCCTCGTCGGCCACCAGGAGCCGGCCGGTCTTGCGGACCGAGTCCAGGATGGTCTCCTTGTCCAGCGGCTTCAGGGTCCGGGGGTCGACGACCTCGACCTCGACCCCCTCCCTGGCCATCTCCTCGGCCGCAGTCAGGGAGCGCCCCACCAGGGCGTGGGTGGCGATCACGGTCAGATCGCCGCCGACCCGCTTGACCTCGGCCCGGCCCAGGGGAATGGTGTAGTCCTCCTCGGGCACCGGGCCCTTTTCGGCGTAGAGCTTCTTGTGCTCGACGCACAGGACCGGGTTGTCGTCCCGGATGGCCGCGCTGAGCAGGCCCTTGGCGTCGTAGGGCGTGGACGGCGCGACCACGTAGAGGCCGGGCACGTGCATGAAGAAGGCGTGCAGGCTCTGGGAATGCTGGGCCGCCGCCCCCCGGCCGGCCCCGATGTTGACCCTGAGGACCATGGGCACCCTGCCCCGGCCGCCGAACATGTAGTGCATCTTGGCCATCTGGTTGACGATCATGTCCATGCAGACCGTGGTGAAGTCGATGAACATGATCTCCACCACCGGCCTCAGGCCGGTCAGGGCCGCGCCCACCCCGGCGCCCAGGAAGCCGGCCTCGGAGATGGGCGTCTCCACGACCCGCTGGGGGCCGAACTCGTCCAGCAGGCCGGCCGTGACCTGGAAGATGCCGCCGAAGCAGCCGATGTCCTCGCCCATGACGATGATCCGCTCGTCCCGGCGCATGTTCTGCCTGAGGGCTTCGTTGAGGGCTTGGGCGTAGGTGAGCTCTCTCATCTCAGTTCCCCGCTTCCAGAACGTAGACGTCCTCGTACATCTCGGCCAGGCCGGGAAACTCGCTCTCCTTGGCGAAGGCCACGGCCTGGTCCAGCTCGGTCAGGATTTCCTTGTCCAGCCGGTCCAGCTTGCTCTGGGGAGCCATCTTCCCGGCCAGGATCTTTTTCTTTAAACGCTCGAGGGGGCACTTCTTCTTCCAGTCCTCGATCTCGGCCCTGGTCCGATAGCGCTCGCCCTGGTTGGGGTCACCCTCGTGGTGGCCCCGCCAGCGGTATGTCTTGCACTCGATCAGGCTGGGGCCCTGCCCGGCCCTGGCCCGCTTGACCGCGCCTAGGGCCGCCTCGTGCACGGCCAGGACGTCGTTGCCGTCCACGACCAGCCCGGGCATGGCGTAGCCGGCCGCCCGGAGGGCCACGTCGGTCACGGCCTGGTGCTTGGCCTGGCAGGTGGACAGGCCGTAGCCGTTGTTCTCGCAGACGTAGACCACCGGCAGCTTCAGGACCGAGGCCAGGTTGAGGCTCTCGTGCCAGGCCCCGGTGTTGGTCGCCCCGTCGCCGAAGAAGCAGGCCGTGACCTGGCCGCTGCCCCTGGTCTTGGCCGAGAGGCCGGCTCCGGCGGCGATGGGCAGGCCGCCGCCGACGATGCCGTTGGCCCCCAGGATGCCCATCTTCATGTCGGCGATGTGCATCGAGCCGCCCTTGCCCTTGCAGTAGCCGGTCCGTTTGCCGAACAGCTCGGCCATCATGTACTTCAGCTCCGCCCCCTTGGCGATGACGTGGCCGTGGCCGCGGTGGGTGCTGGTGATGTAGTCGGCCCGCTCCAGGGCGGCGCAGACTCCGGCCGCGACCGCCTCCTCGCCGACGTAGAGGTGGGCCAGGCCGGGCACCTCGCCGTGGGCGTAGAGGTCCACGATCCGCTCCTCGAAGCGCCTTATCTTGACCATGGTGGCGTAGAGGCCCAGGATTTTCTCCTTGCCGATCTTCATGGCTTCTCCCCCAAACGGACTCGGGCCGCCTCAGGGCCGGCCGGTCAGCTGCTCGCGGATGAGCTTCTTGTTAATCTTGCCCACGCTGGTCTTGGGGATGTCCTCGACCACCAGGACCCGGTCCGGCACGGCGTACCTGGTGATGACCCCCCGCTCGACAAAGCCCTGGAGGAACTGGCGGACCTCCTGGCCGGAGAGCTCCCCAGCCTCGGGCTGGGCCACCACCAGGGCCACCGGCCGCTCGCCCCACTTCTCGTCGGCCAGGCCGACCACGGCCACATCCCGGACGGCCGGGTGCTGGCTGATCAGGCTCTCCAGTTCCAGGGAGGAGATCCATTCCCCGCCGCTCTTGATGGCGTCCTTGAGCCGGTCGGTGATTCTGAAGTAGCCCTGCTCGTCGGCGTAGGCCACGTCGCCGGTGTGCATGTAGCCGCCCTGCCAGAGGGTCTCGCCCATATCCGGGTCCTGGTAGTAGCTCTGGGTCAGCCAGGGGGCCCGGACCAGGATTTCGCCGGTGGACTGACCGTCCCAGGGCAGGGTCCGGCCCTCCAGGTCGACCAGCTTCATCTCGACCAGAGGAAAGGGCAGACCGGTCTTGACCCGGACGTCGATCTGCTCCTGCCAGCTCTGGTCCAGCCTGTCCGGCTTGAGGCTGGACAGGGTCAGGAAGGGGCAGGTCTCGCTCATGCCGTAGGCGCCGTAGGCGTCTATGCCCAGGTCCAGGGTCTCCTGGGCCAGCCCCTGGGGGAAGGCCCCGCCGCCGACCACGACCTTCCAGCGGGACAGGTCGACCTGGCTGGCCTTGGGGCTGGAGAGGATCAGGCGCATGATGGCGGCCACGCAGTGGGACAGGGTCACCCCTTCCCGATCGATGAGCTCCAGGATCAAATCCGGCTCGTAGCGGCCGGGGTAGACCTGCTTGACCCCCAGGAGGGTGGCCTGGTAGGGCATGCCCCAGGCGTGGACGTGGAACATGGGCGTCAGGGGCATGTAGACGTCGTCGGAGCGGAAGCGGCCCTGACCGACGTAGGCCCCGAAGGCCGCGGCCAGGCCCAGGGTGTGCAGGACCAGCTGGCGGTGGCTGAAGCAGACCCCCTTGGGCCGGCCGGTGGTGCCGGTGGTGTAGAAGAGGGTGGCCATGGAGTTCTCGTCGAAGTCGGGAAAATCGTGCTCCTCTTGGCCCCCGGCCAGGAGCCCCTCGTAGTCGGACTCGAAGGGGATCCGGCTTTCGACCGCCCCCTCGCCGTCCTTAAGGAGGATGAAGCCCCTGACCGTCTCCAGCCTGTCTCTGATCCCGGCCAGGAGGGGCAAAAAGTCCTGGTGAGCCAGGACCAGGGCGTCCCGGGCGTGGTTCATGGTGAAGAGGATCTGCTCCGGGGAGAGGCGGACGTTGACCGTGTGGAGGATTGCCCCGATCATGGGCACGGCGAAGTAGGCCTCCAGGTAGCGGTGGGAGTCCCAGTCTAGCACGGCGACCACGTCGCCCGGCCCGATCCCCTGGGCCAGGAGCCCGGTGGCCAGACGGCTGATCCGGCCGAAGAACTGGCGGTAGGTGTAGCGGACCAGATCCCGGTAGACGATCTCCCGGTCGGGCATGTAGAAGCGCGGCGTGTGCAGGAGGTGCTTGATCAGCAGCGGATAGGAATAGGCTGACGGCGCCCTGTCGATGAGGCGGGTCGTCCGGATCATGCCCTCACCCCCTCTTGGCCCCTACTGGTCCTGGATTAAACAGCTCCTCTCATTTCATTTCCGAACGCCCCGGCCCCTTGACCCGACCGCGGCGTCCTCCTTGCTGACACATCTGGCCCTCAATTGCAAGGGCCGATTCGAACCGACCGGCCCGGACCCAGGCCGAGCCTGGATTTCCGGGCCCTCCCGGCTCAGCCGACCTTGATCAGGCAGGCGTCGGCCTGGGCCAGGCCGCCGCAAATGGCGCCCAGGGCCAGGCCGCCGCCCCGGCGCCTCAGCTCGTACATCAGATTCATGATCAGCCTGGCCCCGCTGGCCGTGTTGGGGTGGCCGGTGGCGATGGCGCTGCCGTTGATGTTGGTCTTGTCCCTGAGGGCCTGGGTCTTCCTCTTGTCCTTGCCGGCCAGCATGATCGTGCTGACCAGGGGCACCGCGGCGAAGGCCTCGTTGATCTCCATGACCGCCAGGTCATCCAGCCCCAGGCCGGCCAGGTCCAGGACCTTGGCCGCGGCCAGGGCCGGGCCCTCGGGCAGGCGGTTGGGGTCAGTGGCCACGCTGGCCATGGCCACGATCTCGGCCAGGGGCTCAAGGCCCAGCTCATTGGCCCTGGCCCGGGTCATGAACAGGATGGCCGTGGCCCCATCGTTCAGGCCGGGGGCGTTGCCCGCGGTGACGCCCTTGCAGCCGTAAATGCCGGGCAGCTTGGCCAGCTTTTCCAGGCTGGCCTCGGGCCGGTACTGCTCGTCGATGTCGAGAACCTGGGCCGGGCCCTTTTTCTGGGGGATCTCCAGGGGCATCATCTCGTCCTTGAACTTGCCCTGCTCCCAGGCCCGGCCGTAGTTCTGGTGGCTTCGCAGGGCCCAATCGTCCTGCTCCCGGCGGCTGACCCCGTACTCGGCGGCGACGTTGTCCGAGTCGACCGAGACCGGGTTGAAGTCCTTGTAGCCCAGGGCGAAGAGGGGGTCCTCCATGGTCACGTTGCCCATGCGGAAGCCCTGCCAGCGCAGGCCCCGGACGATGAGGGGCACCTGGCTGAAGGAGGTCGCCCCGCCGCCGATGGCCGTGCCGATCTCGCCGGCAGCCATGGCCCGGCAGCCCAGGTGGACCGCGGACATGGCCGAGACGCAGGCCTTGTCCAGGGCCAGGGAGGGCGTGCTGGCCGGCAGGCCGGCCTTGAGCAGGGTCTGCCTGGCCGCGACCGGGGTGTAGACGTCCTTGCAGACCGAGGTGTCGCCCACGCCCCAGTAGACCTCATCCACTTGATCGGGCGGCATCCCGACCCGGTCCAGGACCGCCCTCATGGGCAGGGCCCCCAGGTCGAAGTAGTCGAACTCTCTCAGGGAACCGCAGTAGCGGCCGAAAGGGGTCCTGACCGCGCTGACGATGACGATGTCCCGGTACAAGCCTCACCTCCCCGCGGCCTCCAGGCCGCGCCACTGATTCTGCTGGTCTCCGCCCCGGTCTGTCAAGGGCGGGCGGCCGTTCAGGCCCGCATCCGCTCGCCCCGGGGATCGTAAGGCGCCCGGAGATGAGGCCTGGCCGGGCAGAGCCGGCCCTCGATGTCTATCTCGTAGCGGCCGGACATGATCCAGTCCTCGTCCGGGCCGTCTGGATTGCTCAGGTAGCCCATGCCCATGGCCCGGCCCAGGGTGTGGGCGTAGGCGCCCTGGGTGTTGGCGCTGACTGCCTCTCCGTTGCGGTAGATGGGCTCGCTCTGGAAGAGGAGCGGCTCCGGGTCCTCCAGGCTGAACATGACCAGCCGCCTCCTTAAGCCCTTCTCCCGCTGGGCCAGGAGGGCCTCCCGGCCGATGAAATCGCCCTTGTCCAGGCTGACGGCCGAGTCCAGCCCGGCCTCCAGGGGCGTGTAATCGGGACTTAAGTCCGCGCCCCAGAGGGGGTGGCCCTTTTCCAGGCGCAGGGAGTCCAGGGCCTGCATGCCCACCAGCTTCAGGTCGAACTCCCGGCCCTCCTCCAGCAGGGCGTCGAAGACGCCCGGGGCGAACTCGACCGGGATGTAGAGCTCCCAGCCCAGCTCGCCCACTGAGGAGCGCCGCAGGGCCAGGGGCTTGGCGTAGGCCACGTCGATCTGCCTGGCCGTGAGGAAGGGAAAGGCCTGATTGGACAGATCGGCGCTGGTCAGCTTGGCCAGCAGGTCCCGGGACCTGGGCCCCATGAGGCCCAGCAGGGCGTAGGCCGAGGTGACGTTGGTCAGGACGGCCCGGCCGTCCCGGGGCAGGCGGCGGCTGATCCAGTCGAAGTCGCGGACCTCGCTGGCCGCGGCGCCGACGATGAAGTAGCTCTCCTCGGCGAGGCGGGTCACGGTCAGGTCGGCCTCGATGCCGCCCCGCTCGTTGAGGAGCTGGCTGGAGACCACCCGGCCCTCTGGTCCGGCCAGGTCGTTGGCGCAAATCCGCTGCAGGGCCGCCTCGGCCCCGGGGCCCTGGAGGAGGAACTTGGCCGCGGAGCTGAGGTCATAGACCCCCACGCCCTCCCGGACGGCCCGGTGCTCGGCCGCGGAGGGGGTGAACCAGTTCTGCCGGCCCCAGCCGTATTCATACTCGGGCTTGGACCCCTCCGGGGCGAACCAGTTGGCCCGCTCCCAGCCGGCGACCACGCCCCAGCAGGCTCCCCTGGCGGCCAGGCGGTCGTGCAGGGGCGAGACCCGGACCGGCCGGGCCGTCCGGGGCTGCTTGAAGGGCCAGTGGTGGGCATAGAGCAGGCCCAGGCTCTCCTTGGTCCGGTCGTAGAGGTAGCGGCGGTTTATCTGCCAGCCCTGGCAGCGCCGGACGTCCACGCCCCAGAGATCCTCGGTGGGCAGGCCGTTGACGATCCACTCGGCCAGGGCCTTGCCTATGCCGGCCGCGCTGGCGATGCCCACCGAGTTCATGCCCGCGGCCACGAAGAAGTTCTTCACCCCCGGGGCCTCGCCGAGCATGTAGGCGTTGTCCGGGGTGAAGCTCTCGGGCACGCTGGTCAGGTGCCTCACCTGGGCCTTGCCTATGGCCGGGCAGCGCTTGAGGGCCTCTTGGGTGAAGTACTCGAAGTGATCCCAGTCCTCGTTGAGTTCGTTGAACTGGAAGTTCTCGGGGATGCCCTTCATGCCCCAGGGCTTGGCCACCGGCTCGAACCCGCCCATCATCAGGCCGCCGACTTCCTCCCGGAAGTAGATGCCGCCGTCCATGTCCCGCAGGGAGGGCATGCCCGGGTAGACGCCCTCCATGGGCTCGGTGACGATGTGCATGTGCTCGGCCGCGTGGAGAGGCATGCTGACCCCGACCATCTCGGCCAGCTCCCGGGCCCACATGCCGGCGCAGTTGACCAGGTACTGGCACTTGATCCGGCCCTGGTCGGTGCTCACGGCCGAGACGGCCCCTTTGTCCAGGTGGATGCCGGTCACCTTGACCTCTTCGAAGATCCTGGCCCCGCCCATCCGGGCGCCCTTGGCCAGGGCCTGGGTGGTGTCCACCGGGTTGGTCCGGGCCTCCTGGGGCAGGTAGTAGACCGCGGTCAGGTCGTCGGTGTTCATCAGGGGCCAGAGTTTGAGGGCCTCCTTGAAGCTGATTCGTTCCATCTCGATGCCGAAGGAGCGGGCCATGGCCGCGCCCCGTTCGTACTCGTGGATCCGGTCCTCGGTCCGGGCGACCATGAGGGCGCCGATGATGGTGTAGCCGGTGGCCTGCTCGGTCTCCTCCTCCAGGCTGGCGTAGAGCTTGGCCCCGTACTGGGCCAGCCTGGTCTGGGCTGCCGTGGCCCGGAGCAGGCCGACCAGTCCGGCCGCGGCCCAGGTGGTCCCGCAGGTGAGGACCTTGCGTTCCAGGAGGATGACGTCCTTCCAGCCGAGTTTGGTCAGGTGATAGGCCACGCTGCAGCCGATGATGCCGCCGCCGATGATGACCACCTGGGCTTGATCAGGCAACTGCTTCGCCATCTCGTCCTCCCGGCTCCGAATGAGCCCAAGATGATGTTTTCCCGGCCGGCCTGATAGCCGGCCAGGTTGAATCCTCAGATCAGCTCAGCCCGGCTCCCGGTCCGGCCGGCCCGGGCCCAGCAAGCGCCGCCGGGTCAGAAAATCGATGATCCGCCCGGCCAGATCCCCGGGTTCACCTTGGAGGAGCTCGGACTCCTTCCTGGCCACGCCGCCGCCCATGACCTGGCGGATCCGCTCGGCCGCGGACAGGTTGCTCGCCGGGGTGAAGACCTTCTTGGGCCGGGGCCTGGGCCAGGCCAGGCCTAGCCGCTGGGTCCGCGGGGCCAGGCTCCCGGGGTTGAGGCCCAGTTCAGCCAGCTCGACCCGTTCCACCGGCCTGTCCAGGCCGGCCAGGGAGACCTCCAGGGCCGGATAGGCCGGCGGCCCGGCCTCCAGGTCGAGGCTGAGGTGCAGGGGCGGGCCGGCCTCGACCGTGACCCGGTCGCCCAGGTCCAGGGCGCACTCGGCCACGATCCTGCCCGGGCTCTGGGCCGGCTTGAGGGAGAGGACCCGGGAGAGCTGGGCCAGGCCCAGCTCGGCCGCGACCTGGGTGCCGGTCTGGCCGCCGGCCAGGCCCGAGCCCGAGGGGTCGTGGCCGGAGAAGAGAAGATCGCAGCCCAGGCCCAGGCCCCGGATGGCTCCGGCCAGGAGCCCGGCGACCTGGTGGCTCTCCAGCTTATCCAGGTCCGGGCAGACCAGGTGAACGGCCCGGTCGGCGCCGTAGTCCAGGCACTTGCCCAAGGTCCTCTCCGCCTCGACCGGACCCAGGAGCAGGGCCGTGGTCGAGCCGGTCCCCAAGGCCACGGCCAGGGACAGACCGGCCAGGTCAGAGGGGTTGGGAGCCGGGACCAGGTCGGCCGGATCCAGCCGGAGGGTCTTGGCCTCCAGCTCCACCCAGACGCTCAGGTCGAACACTTCCTTGATCAGGACCACCGAATCCATTCAGCCCGCCTAACCGTAGCGATAGGAGACCCCGAACGAGCCGTCGGGGTATTCCCAGTCCAGGGCCTGTTGGGAGCAGGCCAGGCGGCAGGCGCCGCACTCGAGGCAGTCCTCCCACTTGAAGATCAGCCGGCCCTCCTCCAGGGCGTAGTTGTCCACCGGGCAGACGTTGAGGCAGGTTTTCCCGGGGCAGGCGGCGCAGACCTCGGGCTTGAGGCGGATGTGCGGCCGGCCCTGGTTGACCCTGTAGCGGACGCGGTGGAGTTTCTCGCTCAGATTCACAGAGCCCTGCCCGTCTTGAGGCCGTCCTTGATGAACCTGACGGCCATCTTGTCCCGGCGCAGGCGGCGCCAGAGGAGGCGGCCGGTCCGCTCCTGGGGTCCCCTGCCCGCGGCCAGGGCCTCGGCCAGGACGCCGCCCAGCAGGCCGGGGTAGACCGCGTAGAGGGCCCTGTTCCTTAGAGCCCCCTTGGCCCGGGCAAAGGTCTCCAGGTCCCGCCAGACCGGGCCGGCCCTGAGGCGGTCCTCGTAGCCGGCCAGGGTCCGGGCCGAGAAGTCGCCCCGCTCCAGGGCGGCCAGGGCCGTCTCGGCCGCGGCCAGGCCCGAGGCCAGGGCCAGGTCCATGCCCCTCAGGATCAGGCCGTTGTTGAGGGTCAGCCCGGCGGCGTCGCCGGCCACGAGCAGGCCCGGGCCGAAGAGCCTGGGCCTCTCCCTGAAGCCCTGGGAGGGGATGAGGTGGGCCGAGTACTCCTTGAGGGTGCCGCCCTCGATCAGGGGGGCGACCCAGTCCAGGCACTTGAAGCGCTCCAGGAGATCGTGGATTTTTACCTTCTCCCGGATCAGGGCGTCCAGGTAGCAGGCCAGCCCCAGGGAGAGGCTCTCCCGGTTGGTGTAAAGGAATCCGCCTCCCTCCAGGCCGTTGCTGGCCTGGCCGACCATCAGGCCGGCCGCCCCCTCCTCCCGGCTGAGGTTGAAGCGCGAGTCGATGACCTCGCCGGGCAGCTTGATGACCTCCTTGACGGCCAGGAGCATCTGGTCGGTCCTGAAGGCCGGCCGCAGCCCGGCCTTGCGGCTCAGGAGGGAGTTGGCCCCGTCGGCCAGGATGATCACCGGGGCCGCCACCTGGCCCTCGGGCCGGCGGACCTTGAGGCCCACGGCCCGGCCGTCCCGCCAGATCAGGTCGTCGGCCGGGGCTTCGGTCAGGAGCCTGGCCCCGGCCGCCTGGGCCAGGCGGCTCAGCCAGCTATCGAACCTGGTCCTGAGGACGCTCCAGCCCAGGTCCGGCCGGCTGCCGCCCAGGGGCTGGTGGCTGAAGCTGAGGAGGTTGTCCTGGTCGGAGAGGTGGAAGTTGTGGCGGACGATCCTCCGCTCCAGGGGGATCTCGCCCTTCCCTTCCCCGGCCAGCTCCCGGAGCAGATCGCCGTGGAGGACCCCGCCGGAGACGTTCTTGGCCCCGGGGTACTCGCCCCGCTCCAGGCAGAGGACCCTGGCTCCGCCTCTGGCCAGGCCCAGAGCCGCGGCCGAGCCGGCCGGGCCGGCCCCGACCACGATGGCGTCGAAGCGAGATTTCATGGATCGCCGCCCTCGGCCTCGGTCGAGGCCCGTTCGGCCAGGCGGTCGATCAGGGCCGGGACGACCTGCTCCAGATCGGCCGCCACCTTCAGGTCGGCGGCGTTGAAGATGGGCGCCTTGGGGTCGGTGTTGACCGCGACGACGAACTGGGATTCGTCCATGCCCTTCAGAAACTGGATCGCCCCGGAGATGCCCAGGGCGATGAGGCAGCGCGGAGTCACCGTCTTGCCGGTCTGGCCGATCTGGCCGGAGTGGGGCAGCCAGCCCCGGTCGACCGCCTCTCTTGAGCCGCCCAGGCTGGCCCCCAGGAGTTCGGCCAGCCGCTGGAGCCGGGCGAAGCCCTCGGCCCCGCCGACGCCCTTGCCGCCGGCCACGATCAGCTCGGCCTCCCGCAGGTCCAGGTTGCTGGGGTCGCCGGGCCTGAAGTCCAGGACGCGGAAGTCCGCGGCCTCCGGGTTGACCCGGCAACGGACGACCTGGCCGCTCCGGGCCGGGTCGGGCTCGGGAGCCTGGAGCTCCTTGGGCTTGAGGCTGACCAGGGTCAGGCCCGGGCCGATCCTGAGCCTGGTCTCGACCCGGTCGCTCCAGATGTTCCGGACCGCGATGAGGCGGCCCTGGTCCGCCTCCAGGCGGGCGGCGTTGGTCACCAGGCCGGCCTGGCGAATCGCGGCCAGCCGGCCGGCCAGTTCGTTGGCCCAGGGGCTGGCCGGAAAGAGGATCAGCCGGGGCGGGGAATCGCCCATCAGGTCGGCTAATGTCTGAGCCAGCAGGGCCGGATCTATGACCGGCCGGGCTGGCGGCTCGATCAGGACGACCTGGTCCGCGCCGTGGCTGAAGAGCCGCTCCACCTCCTGGTCCGGCTTGAGGCCCAGGACCAGGGCCGAGAGGCTCTCCCCGGGGGCCTCGGCCACCCGCCTGGCCTCGCCCAGCAGGCCCAGGGAGACGTCCTTGAGATTGTCCCTCCGCCAGTCGGTGACGACCCAGACAGCCATTTTTTCCCCAGGGCCGAGGCTCGGGGTCAGAGGGCCCGGCCCAGCCTGGTCCCCTCGCTGATCGCCGCCAGGACGGACCGGGGAGCCAGGCAGTCGCCGATGCGGTGGAGGTCCTTGACCCGGCCCTGGAGGGCCCAGTAGAGGCCGTCCTCGGCCCGCCGGCCCAGGGCCAGGACAATGCCGTCGAGCCCCTGTCTGATCTCCTCCTCGCCGGTGTAGACGTTGAAGAGGGTCGCCTCTCCCCGGCCGATCCGGCGCAGGCCCAGGTGGGGCGTCAGTTTGACCTTCTTGAGGAAGAGCCGCTGGTAGACGGGGGTCAGGTTGGTGATGTGCAGGTCCCGGCCGACGTGGGTCAGCTCGGTGACGATCTCGACCTGCCGGCCCAGGTCGGCCAGGTACTCGGCCGCGCCGATGGCCACCTGGTTCTCGTTGTCGCCGTCCACGACCAGGAAGCTCTGGCCGGCCGGGGCCCGGCCCTGGAGCACGTCCCAGGCGGTCAGGACGCCCTCTTGCCCGGCGCCTTCAATTTCCGGGATCAGGGGCCTGGCCCCGGCGGCGATGACCACGGCCTCGGGCTGGAGGTCCAGGATCGCCTCCGGGCTGGCTTCGACCCCCAGGCGCAGGTCCAGGTCCAGTTTTTTAATCTGGCCGATGAGGTAGCGGACCACCTCCCCGAACTCCTCCCGGCCCGGCGCCTTGGCGGCCAGGTTGACCTGGCCGCCAAGCTCGGCCTCTCGCTCGAAGAGGATGACCTCGTGACCCCTGAGCGCGGCCACCCGGGCCGTCTCCATCCCGGCCGGTCCGCCGCCGACGACGATGATCCGCCGCCTCCGGGCCGCCTTGACCGGCTCGCCCAGCTCCCGCTCCTTGCCCGCGGTCGGGTTCTGGACGCAGGTGATGGGCTGGGCCTTGTAGATTCTGGTGAAGCAGCCCTGGTTGCAGGCCATGCAGTGGCGGATGTCGTCCAGGCGGCCTTCCCGGGCCTTGTTGGGGAAGTCCGGGTCGCACAGGGCGGCCCGGGTCATGCCCACCAGGTCGGCCAGGCCGTCAGCCAGAATCTTCTCGGCCAGGACCGGGTCGTTGATCCGGCCGACCGTGAGCACGGGCAGCTTGACCACCTGCTTGATGGCCGCGGCCAGGTAGGTCAGGCTGGCCAGGGGCACGAACATGGGCGAGTAGTGCATGAACAGGCTGTGCATGTTGGAGTCGGTGCCGGCGCTCACGTCCACGAAATCCAGCAGGCCCGTGGCCTCCAGATCCCTGGCGTTGAGCTTGACCTCCTCCAGGTTAAGGCCGTTGTCCACGAACTCGTCGCCGCTGAGCCGGATGCCCACGGTGAAGTCGCGGCCGACCTCTTTTCTGATGGACTCCAGGACCCGCCGGGGGAATTCCAGGCGCTTCTCCCGGCTGCCGCCAAAGGCGTCTGACCTCTGGTTGGCGTAGGGCGACATGAACTGGGCCACCAGGGAACTGTGGCCGCCGTGGATCTCCACCCCGTCCAGACCGCCGGCCCTGGCCCTGGCCGCGGCCAGACCGTAGGCCTGGATGATCTCCTCGATCAGGGCCAGGTCCATCTGGGCCGGGGGCTCCCGGCGGACCTCGTCGGCGATGGGCGAGGGACCGTAGAGGGGGTAAGGCGAATCGTCGGTCAGTCCCGAGCGGCCCATGTGGGAGAGCTGGGCCATGATCCTGGCCCCGTGCCGGTGGACGGCCTGGGCCAGTTTCTGGTAGGCGGGAATTATCCTCTCGTCGATGTTGCACAGAAGGTTGTACTCGTCGTAGGGCGAAGTCGGGTGGACCGTGGTCGCGCCGGTGATGATCAGGCCGATCCCGCCCCTGGCCCGGGCTTCGTGATAGGCGATGAGCCGGTCGGTGGGCAGGCCCTCCTCGGCGTAGGCCGTGGCGTGGGCCGTGCTGACGATGCGGTTGCGCAGGCTGGTGGAGCCCAGGTCTATCGGGGCGAAGAGAAACCTGAATGCTTCGGACATCACTTACGGCCTTTCCGGGACGGCTGGTCGCCCATTACCACAGGGGCAGCCAGGTCCCCATCTTCCTTTCCAGGGCCCGTTCGTAGAGCTTCCGGGCCGTGACCACGTCCTCCAGGGCCAGGCCCAGGTTGACGGTCATGGTCCTTTCCTTCTCGCCGGCCCGGCCGGGTTTGCGGCCGATGACCACCTCGGCCAGCTCCACGTCCACCGGAGGCGTGGTCTTGAAGAAGCCCTGGGTGCGGTAGTATTCGAGCTGGCCGATGTCGTCGGTGACGATCCGGTCGAAGCTGGCCAGGGCCGGGCCGGACCAGCCGGCGTCAAAGGCCAGGGCCCCGCCGAAGCAGCCCTCCTTGAGCCAGTCCGGCTGGATGATCGGGCTGGGCTTGTCCTCGATGGCGATGAGGCTGAGGACGATGTCGGCCCCGACCACGGCCTCCTGGTGGCTGGCCGCGCCGCTGACCTTCAGGGCCGGATACTTGGCCGCGTTCTCGGCCACGAAGCGCTCCTGGTTGGCCGGGACGATGTCGTGAACCCTGACCGTCTTCAGATTGGGGCAGACCAGAGCCACGGCCTCCAGGTTGGTCCTGGCCTGGACGCCGCAGCCCAGGATGCAGATCGTCTCGGCCCCGGGGCTGGCCATGCGCCTGGCCGCCACGGCCGTGGCCGCTCCGGTCCGCATGGCCGTGACCCAGGAGGCGTCCATGACGGCCAGGGGCGTTCCGGTCTCCGGGTCGTTGAGGACGATGAGGCCCATGATGTAGGGCAGGCCCTGCTTCAGGTTCTCGGGGTAGCCGCTGACCCACTTCATCCCGGCCGCCTGCATCTTGGGGATCGAGGCCGGCATGGCGTGGATGAAGGCGTTCTTGACCGGATGGATGCCCGGCTTGGGCGGCATCTCGACCCGGCCGTGGCCCTTCTCGACAAAGACCCGTTCGACCTCGTCGATGACGTCTTGCATGCTCAGGTCGAGCTTCTCCACCTCTTTTCGGGAAAGATATAGTATTTTCAGTTCTTCCAAGGACGGCATCGAAATACCTCTCTTCGCGAAGGTGGAACCGGAAAGTTCAAGGGGGTGCGGAGTTGAGCCCCGCACCCCGCCACTCTCAGGACCGAATGCTACTTGTACTCAACCCACTTCTTGCCCGGCCCCATCTTGAGCAAGGGGAAGGCAGGCTGGAGAACGTCGCCGTTCTCGTCGAACTTGATCTGGTTGGTCACGCCCGGGAAGTCAGCTTTCCTCAGGAAGTCCTTGACCTCCTCCCTCTTGGCCGCGCCGAGCTCCACGGCGTTGATCAGGGCAAAGGTGGCGTCGTAGGCCAGGGCCCCGGACTCGCTGGGGTCGGTCTTGTGCATGCCCGTGTAGTTCTTGATGAACTTGACCACGACCGGGCTGCTGGAGAGCTGGTTGAAGACCACGTTCATGTAGACTTCACCCGGGTCGGCCGGCATCATCTCGGCGAACTTGGGCGCGTTGCAGCCGATGGCCGCCAGCATGGGGACGCCCCAGCCCATGCTCCGGGCCTGGCTGACGACCAGGCCGCCGTCGTTGTAGGTCACGTCCAGCATGACCAGGTCGGGATTGAGGCCCTTGAACTTGGTCAGGATGGGCTTGAAGTCGATGTCCTGGCCGGCGACGAAGGTCTCGCTGGCCACTATCTCGGCGCCCAGCTCCTTGGCCTTCTCGATGAAGAACTTGTGGAGCGTCTGCCCGTAGGCGGTGTTCTCCCAGACCTCGGCGATCTTCTTCAGCTTGAGGATCTTCATGGCCGTGTTGGCGTAGGAATAGCCCTCGGTCTGGGTGGTGCAGACGATCCGGAAGACGTTCTTGTAGCCCGAGTGAGTCAAACGGTAGTCGCTGGCGTAGACCAGGATCATGGCCATGTTGTTGCGGTCGTAAAGGGGCGCCGAGGCGTTGGCCGGAGAGCTGTTGGTCGGCCCGATCTCGGCGAAGTAGTCGCCGATGACGACCTGCTGGGCCACGTTGGCCGACTCCTTGGGATCGCCCTTGTCGTCGAAATAGGTCGCCTCAAGCTTGTAGCCCTTGAAGGGGCCCTTCTGGAAGCCGCCGGCGTCGTTGAACTCCTTGACCGCGATCTCGACGCCCTTCTTCTGGTCCTGGCCGTAGACGCCGTACTGTCCGGTCAGGGGACCGACCACGGCGACCTTGATGACCTTGTTCTTGGCATCCACGCCCTTGGCCGCCCCGGCGGGCAGGGCCGCCAGAGCCACCAGAGCTACAGCGGCCACCAAAACGGTTAACACCAGGAAAGCCTTTCCCCTCATCTCCAACCTCCTTGAATCCAGCTAGTTGAACCCAAAACCACCTATTCCCGAAAACCAAATCCTTGGCCCGCGCCTCCTTTCCAGGTTCTAACTCTCGCCCAAGTAAGCCTTGCGGACCCTGACGTCGCCCAGGAGCTCCCGGGAAGTCCCCTCCAGGACGACGCTGCCCGTCTCCAGGACGTAACCCCTCTCCGCCACCCCGAGCGCCTTTCTGGCGTTCTGCTCGACCAGGAAGATGGTCGTGCCTTCTTTATGGAGTTGCTTGATGATGTTGAAGATCTCGTTGACCAGCACCGGGGCCAGGCCCATGGAGGGTTCGTCCATCAGGACCAGCTTGGGCCGGGACATCAGGGCCCGGCTGATGGCCAGCATCTGCTGCTCGCCGCCGCTGAGGAGCCCGGCCAGCTTCTTCCTCATTCGGCTCAGGGGCGGGAACTTGGCGTAGAAGAACTCCTTGTCCTTCTCGACCCCCTCCTTGTCCCGCCGGATGTAGGCGCCCATGTCCAGATTAGTATCGACCGTGTGGACCGGAAAGACGTTGCGACCCTCGGGGACGTGGGAGATGCCCAGGCGGACAACCTTCTCGGCGATGAGTCCGTTGATCCTCTGTCCCAGGAACGATATCTCGCCGCTGGTGGGTCGGATCACCCCGGAGATGGCCTTCAGCAGGGTGCTCTTGCCGGCGCCGTTGGCCCCGATGAGGGTGACGATCTCGTCCTCTTCCACTTTCAGGGAGATGCCGTGCAGCACCTCGATGTTGCCGTAATGCGCGGTCAGATCAGAGACCTTCAGCACCTCAAGTCTCCTCTTTGCCCAGGTAGATCTCTTGGACTCGCTCGTTCTTCTGGACCTGGATCGGCGTGCCCTCGAAGATGATCTGCCCGGCGTTGAGCACGACCAGGCGCTGGGCCAAATTCATGATCATCTTCATGTTGTGCTCGATGATCAGGAGAGTGGCCCGCTGGTTGACCGTCCGGAGCAGGTCGATCATGGCCATGCTCTCTCCGGGGTTCATGCCGGCCGTCGGTTCATCGAGCAGGAGCAGGTCCGGTTCGGTGGCCAGAGCCCGGGCCATCTCCAGGCGTCTCTGCTCGCCATAGGGCAGATTCTTGGCCAGCTCATGGACCTTGCGGCTCAAACCCATCAGCTCCAGCAGCTCCATGGCCTGGCGGCGGGCCTTTCTCTCCTCGCTCAAGTGGTGGCCGGGCCTGAGGAAGAGGCTGAAGAAGTTCGTCCGGATGTGGCGGTGGGCCCCGATGATCACGTTGTCCAGTACGCTCAGGTTTTTGAATATCCTCAGGTTCTGGAAAGTCCGGGCAATGCCCTTGTCGGTGATCTGGTGGGGGGGCAGATGATCGATCCGCTCGCCCTTGAAGTCGATGGTCCCTTCGTTGGCCACGTACATCTTGGTCAGGACGTTGATGAAGGTCGTCTTGCCCGAGCCGTTGGGGCCGATGACTCCCAGGATCTCCCCTTTGTCTATGGTCATGCTCAGGTCGGCCAGGGCGGCCACGCCGCCGAAGTAGACGCTCACGCCCTTGGCCTCAAGCAGCGGCGCCATGGCTAGTCCCCTCCTTCCGCTTCGTGCCTCTGCCAGGCTCGGATGCCCATGATTCCCTGGGGGTGCCAGAGCAGGACGAAGACCATGATCAGGCCGATGATGAGGAGGCGGTACTCGTAGACCTGCCTGAAGAACTCGGTGGCGAAGATGAGGCAGGCCGCGCCCAGGATGGATCCGGGCAGGCTGCCCAGGCCGCCGACGATGACCATGATGCACATCAGGACCGTCTCGCCCAGGGTGAAGTTGGAGGGCGCGATAGTGGACAGGAAGACGGCCAGGAAGCTGCCGGCCACGCCGGCCAGGGTGCAGCCGATGGAGAAGCAGAGGACCTTGTAGTAGGCCGTGTTCACCCCCAGGCAGGTGGCGGCCAGTTCGTCCTCGCGGATGGCCGTGGCCGCCCGGCCGATCTTGGAGTTGGCCACGTAGGTCAGGAAGAGGAAGCTGGTAACGACAAAGGCCAAGCCCAGATAATAGAAGTGGAAGTTGCTGACGATCCTGAAGCCGAAGACGCTGGGCGGGGCGATGCCGACGATGCCCATCTGGCCGTGGGTGAAGCTCTGCCAGCCCTGCATGGTCACCCGGAATATCTCGCCGAAGGCCAGGGTGACCAGGCAGATATAGTCGCCCCTGAGCCTGAGGGCCGGCAGGCCCATCAGAATCCCGAAGATGAAGGTCACCGCCGCGGCCGCGGCCAGGGCCGGCCAGAAGCTGAAGCCCAGCTCGGTCATGAGCAGGCCGGTGGTGTAGGCCCCGATGCCGTAGAAGGCGGCGTGGCCGAACTGGAGCAGCCCGGTGAAGCCCATGATGAAGTTGTAGCCCAGGCAGGCCACGGAATAGATCCAGATCATGATCATTATTCTGAGGACATACTCGTTGGTCACGACCAGGGGCAGGATCAGCAGTCCGACCAGGATCAGGGGATAGAAAAGAAACTGCCAGCGCCAGGGTCTGGTTTGAGCGGCCATGCCTTAGACCCTCTCCACTTTCTTCTCGCCCAGAATGCCCATGGGGCGGACCAGCAGGATTAGGATCAACAGGCCGAAGCTGATGACGTCCTTGAAGGCGGTGGAGACGTAAGCCCCGGCCAGGCTCTGGGTCACGCCCAGGATGAGGCTGCCCACGATGGCGCCGTTGAGGTTGCCCAGGCCGCCGAAGACGGCCGCGGTGAAGGCGGCGATGGTCCCGGCGAAGCCCATGCTGATGGAGATGACGTTGTAGGCGCTGGCGTAAAGGATGCCGCTGACCACGCCCAGGAAGCCGCCCAGGGCGTAGACGATGGTCACCGTCCTGTTGATCGGCACGCCCATGAGGCTGGTGGTGGTGATGTCCTGGGCCAGGCAGAGGATGGCCTTGCCGGTCTTGGCGTAGGTCAGGAAGAGGTGAAACGCGGCCAGGAGGGCGAAGGTGAAGACCAGGGTGAAGAGCTGGACCGTGGAGACGTTCAGGCCGAGCACGGTGAAGGTGTCGGCCGGAAAGACCGAGGGGAACCTCTGCAGCTCGACGCCCCAGAAGATCTCCTCGCCGTTCTGGATGATGAAACCGGCCCCCAGGGCGGTGATCATGGAGATGACCCGGCTCTCGTGCCTGAGGCGGCGATAGGCTAAGATCTCGACGAAGGAGGCCAACAGGGCCCCGGTGAGCATGCCCAGGGCGCAGGCCAGGAAGATGTTCATCTTGTAGGTGACCATGAACATGAACGAGACAAAGGTGCCGAAGATGTAAACATCGCCGTGGGCGAAGTTCATCAGGCGCATGATCCCGTAAACCATGCTGTAGCCGATGGTGATGAGGCAGTAGATGGCCCCCAGCGATATGCCGTTGATCAGCTGTTGGATGAACATGACCCGCTTTTCCCCGCGGCCGAGCCCAACCCCGAACTCAACCGCTGTTCAGAGTGATCCGCCGGGCGCCCGGCCGCTCACAGGAAGCCGTCGAACCTCTTGCGCACCAGGGCCGAGAAAACGTAATTGATCATGGTGGTGAAATCGAAGACCGGCAGGTCCACCGCCCGCTGCACCGCCGCGGCGTAGGGCGGCAGATCGCTGCACTCCAGCAGGATGGCCTTAACCTTGGAATCCTCGCTGACCATCCTGGCGGCCACCCCGACGACCTCTTCCTCGATCCGGTCAAAGTCCAGCTGGCCCTTCTCGGCCAGGATGGCCTCGAAGAAGTGCGGCTGATCGTGCATCCCGGCCACGACCAGGGGCATGTTTTTATCCACTCCGGCCGCTTTCAGGTGCTTCTCGGTCAGGTTGCGGCCGTCCGCGGTGATGATCCCGACCTTCTCGCCCGGGGCCAGAGTGCGGGAAATGAAGGGGATCTGGAGCAGGCTGGACATGAAGACCGGGACCGGGAACTCCTTGGCCAGCTGCTCCTGGAAGAGGATCATGAAGCCGCAGTCCCCGGTGATGGCCTTGACCCCTTCCCTGACCAGGTCCCAGCCGGCCTCGATGAAAGGCTGCAGGAGCGAGGGATCCTGCTGGTTGATCAGCCGATCCACCGAGGCGCCCTTGACCACCTTGTAGCGCACCGGAAAGGAGTAGGTCGTGGCGTTGCCCACGTCGCCGGGGACAAAGGCGATGTAGCTGTCCAGGAGCAGGATGCCGATCGCCTCACCGTAGCTGACCTGGTCTTTCTTGGCCTGGTAGATCATGCGACTCCCTCCCTTCCCTTCTGGAAGCGCTCCGGCCCGGGGCCGGGGCGTCCGTCTAATCGCGCGCGTAACTGTCCTTGAACTGGCGGCTGGTGATGGCCTCTATGGTGACGACGTTGTTGGGCGGGCAGCCCCGGGACCAGCGCTCGCCCCTCTTCTCCTTGGGCACGCAGATCCCCACGGTGACGACTTTGTCCCGGGGAATGCCGTAGGGCAGCTCCGCATCGCCGGTGACGAAGGTGAAGCCCTTGGCCTCGTCCAGGAGGCCCTTGTTCTTCATGTCGAAGAGCGTGCTCATGACCGCCACCTTGCAGCCGGTGCAGGTCCCCTCGGCGTGGATGATGTTCACCTCCGGGTAGATGATCCGGTCGTCGTCGGCCACCCGCTTGAACCGCCGTCTGACCGAATCGAGCCGCTCGCCCAGGATCGGGATCTTGTCCAGGTCCATCTCCCCCAGGCCGCGCTCAAAGGCGGTCCGGGTCATCATCAGCTCGCCGGGCTCGAAGCCCATGACGCTTCCGGCCACGGCGTCCCCGGCCACGACGTCCCGGCTGGCCAGGATCAGGTCCAGCTTGACCGGCAGGCCGTACATCGGCCCCAGGCCCTCCATGGCCCAGGTGCCGTCGTAGACGACCAGGTCCGGGGTGAAGTGGGCGTTCACGTCGACCACGCCCTCGAAGAGACCCTCCCGGTGGAGCTTGGACTTGTGATCATCGTGGAGGAGGCCCTTCATGTTCTTGAGACCCAGGGTCGCCTCGGCCGAGTCGTGGGTCTTGAGCAGGGGGATGTCGATGATTTTGTCCACCTGGGTCACCAGGGCGAAGGTCTTCATCTTCTGGAGCAGCTTGGCCTTAGGGAGGTCGATCTTGACCACCTCTTCCGAGTCCAGGTCGACGACCCGGTAGCCGGCCTGGCGCAGCTCGGCGTAGCCGGTGGCCTGGATGACCAGCTCGGTCTTGACGCCCCGGGCCGCCGAGTCGGCGATGACGGGCTCGCCCCCGGCCTCGACCACCAGATCGGCCACGGCCCGGGCCACGGCCGGGTTGGTCACCACCCCGACCTTGGGGTCCTCGGGCACGACGCACCAGTTGACCTTGAGGAGAACCTTGTCCCCGGGGCTGACCACGGACTTGACGCCGCCCACCAGGTCAACGGCCTGGCGCACGGCCGGGGCGATCTGATCCTGTTCAATCCGGACTATCGAAACGGCGCTTTTCCCTGCCTTATCCATTGCCTCTCAGCGAACCTCTCTGCTCCCGGAGGAGCGCTTGATGTGACTGACGGCGACGATTCTTTCCTGAGCGACCAGGTCGGCGGCCCGGTAAGTGGGGATGCCCTTGTCCCGGGCCAGGTCCAGGACCTTCTCGGTGGTCTGGTAAATCCGGGCCACCTTCTGCCGGCCCCGCTCCAGGTTGACCCCGCCGACCAGCCGGTCCGAGTCGTAGACCGCCCCCCCGGCGTTGACGATGTAGTCCGGCCCGTAGACGATCCCCCGCTCCTCCAGCATGTCGCCGTGGCGCTCCTCCTTGAGCTGGTTGTTGGCCGCGCCGCAGACGACCCGGCACTTCAGACGGGGAATGGTCTGATCGTTGATGATCGCTCCCAGGGCGCAGGGGGTGAAGATGTCGCACTCGACGTCAAAGATCTCGTCCAGGCCCACGGCCCGGACGCCCAGGCGCTCGGCCAGGGCCTGGACCTTTTCCCGGTCCAGATCGGTGATGACCAAGCTGGCGCCCGCCTCGGAGAGCTGCTCGACCATCGAAGACCCGACCGAGCCGACGCCCTGGACGGCCACGGTCCGGCCCTTCAGGTCATCCGAGCCGAAGGCCGCCTTGGCGCAGGCCCTCATGCCCTGGATGACCCCGAAGGCGGTCAGGGGGGAGATGGGCCCCACGCCGCCCAGGTACTGGGGCAGGGTTATGACGTAGGGCGTCTCCATGTGGATGTATTCCATATCCTCCAGGGTCGTGCCCACGTCCTCGCCGGTGTAGAACAAGCCGCCCAGGCGGTTGATGAACTGGCCCAGGGTTCTGAAGATGATCTCCCGGTCCTTCCGCTTGGGGTCGGCCATGATCACGGCCTTGCCGCCGCCCATGTTGACCCCGGCCGCGGCGTACTTGTTGGTCATGCCCCGGGACAGGCGCAGGGCGTCTTCGATGGCGTCCATCTCTGAATCGTACCGCCACATGCGCGTTCCGCCGGCGGCCGGCCCCAGGGCCGTGCTGTGAATGGCGATCACGGCCTTGAAATCGGCCCTGTCGTCCTGGCAGAGAAAGAGATTCTCGTACCGGTACTTCTTCATGTATTCAAAGACGCCGAACGCCTTCATCCATCGGCCTCCCTTCTTGTCAGAGTGAACTCGTTGAAGCGTGAGAAGTTGTCCCGCACGGTCTGGATGGCCACCAGGGCGTGCTGGCGGCAGGTCATTTCGGCCATCTCAGGGTCCCTGGCTCGCAGGGCCTCGTAAATGGACCGCAATTCGTTGTGGATTCTGCCCTTGGGCGCCAAATATTCCTTGAACAGGAGCCAGAGCCTGAAGCTCTGGAAGTAGCAGCGTTCGTTGGTCTCCTTGAGGATCTGGTTGGTCGTGGCCTTGTCCAGGACTTCGTGAAAGCTCCTCTCGATCGCCATGAATCGATAGTAGGGATCCGCCTCTTGCGGTTCACTGATGCACTGGTCCATGGCCTCGAGCAGGCTCTCCATCTCCTCGAGCTGGGCCGAGGTGATTCTCTGGGCGGCCAGCCGGCCGGACAGGGCCATCAGGACCACGCGCAGCTCGAAGACGTTGTAGATCTCCTTCAGTTCCACTGGCGTGACCAGGATGCCCTTGCGCGGAATGACCTTCACCAGCCCGGTGTTCTCTAACTTGCGTAAGGCCGAGCTGAGCGGAGTGGCGCTGGTGTTGAGCTCTCTGGCCAGGCTGCCGATGTCAACGAAGCTGTTGGGGGGCAGATCAAGAAAAAGGATCTTATCGAGCAGAATTTGATGAGCATAGTCGGTCAAGCTTTTCGTTTGCATCTTAAGAGCCAAGGAAAGCTCCAGAACTTGCCCAGGAACTTCAGATCGATTATTTCGGCTTCTCCGGAAGCCGACTGAAACCATGAGCCGAGATCAGGACCCGAAGACTAGTCGCCGCCTCAGACGGTCGACATTTCAACCCTGCATCATGAAAGACCCGCTTACAATATCAGAAAAATTTCAGGACATGTCAAGGTCTTTTTTTAGAGAGGCTAACTACAGGATATACCAGTTAATATTGCCAATGACCGCCCGTTAGAATCCTCCGTTCTTAATAAGTAATAATCTGCTGATCTGGGATTAATCCGGACCACCGGGACCGGCCCGTCCCGTCTCCCCGGCGGCCGCGAATCCGGCCTCAACCCATGGACAACCCACCGTTGACCCGCAGGGTCTGGCCGGTGATGTAGGCCGCGTCATCCGAGGCCAAGAAAGCCATGGCCGCGGCGATCTCCTCGGGCCTGCCGTAGCGTCGCATGGGCACCAGACCCAGGGCCGCTTCCAGGCCGGCCGGGTCGATCTCGTCCAGCATTTCAGTGGCGATGTAGCCCGGAGAGACGGCGTTGACGGTTATGCCCAGGCGGGCCACCTCGGCGGCCATGGGCCGGAGCATCATGGTTATGCCGCCCTTGGAGGCGGTGCAGACCGAGTACTTGTTCCCGCCGAAGTCGGCGATCTCGGTGATGCACGAGCCGGTGGCGATGATGCGTCCGTAGCCTCGCTCGATCATGCCCGGCAGCACGGCCCGGCAGACGTTGAAAAAGCCTCGCAGGTTGTTCTCGATGGCCTGGTCCCAGTCCTGGTCAGTGCTTTCGACAAAGGGCTTGTCAATGACGATGCCGGCGTTGCTGACCAGGATGTCGACCCGGCCGAAGGCCTGGCAGGTCTGGGCGATGAGCCTCTCGGCCTGGTCCTTTTTGGAGACGTCGGCCAGGATCACCACGGCCTCGCCGCCGGCCCGACGGATTTCCTCGGCGACCGCCTCGCCCTTTTCCTGATTGTGCACGCCGTTGACCGCCACCCTGGCCCCGTCGCGGGCGAAGCGCAGGGCCACGGCCCTGCCGATTCCCCTGGTGCTGCCGGTGACGATGGCCGATTTGCCTCGAAGATCCATACACCCTCCTCTTTTGATTCCCCAGAACCCTTGGCGGGACCCATTCGAAAAAGCGTAGCAGAAGCCCGGCCGGCGGACAACCAATTCCCTGGCGAGGGGCCGGCCGGCTCAGGCCTGGAGCCAGCGGTCGGCCCTGGCCGCGATGGCCTCCAATTCGTTAACGGCCGCCTGGCCGAGGGGAGTCTCCACCTCCCGGCCCATCTCCGCCCGGCAGATTTCAAGGGCCCGGCTGACCAGGTCCGGACGGCCGGCTCGCTCCCAGGCCTCCCGGTCCGGGGAGGCCATTATCCGGGGATCGAGGCCGTCCCGGCAGTGGCGCAGGGTGTGCTGGGTGGTCAGAAAATGGCTCCCCGGCGCGGCGGCCAGGAGGTCGGCCCAGGCCAGAGTCTCGTCGTCCACGGCCGGCCCGGCCAGGAGGCGCCGGAGCACGGCGGCCAGCTCGTTGTCGATGACCAGTTGGACCGGGCTCAGGGCCGTGGCCGACTCCAGCTGCCCGGCCCCGCCCAGAATATCCGCCCCGGAGAGGCCGGCCAGCAGGCCCAGCAAGGCCCGTTCGGCCAGGGACTGTCCGTCGGGGCTGAGGGCGTCGGTGCCGGAGCCGTAGGTGTGGGTCGGCAGGTCAAAGGCGGCCCTGATGAACTGGACCGCCGCGGCCGCGGCCCGCATGGCCTCGGCGCTGGACTGTCTGCTCCGGCCGCTGCGCATGTCCAGGCTGAAGACGATCGGGGCGGCGATGACCGGGCAGCCGGGCCGGCAGGCCTGGGCCAGGGCGGCCATGGCCATGATCTCGGCCGAAGCCAGAACGACCAGGCCCGGCAGGGTGATCGGGGCGGTCCCGCCGGCGCTGGGCAGGCTGCAGGCGTGGATGGGCAGGCCCAGCCGGGAGGCCTTCAGGATCACCTCCAGGTCCATGGTCTTGAACTCCAGGGGGGTCAGGGAGCAGGCGATGAAGCTGACCAGCGGATTCTTTTGGAGGCCGGCCTCGCCTCCGGCCGCGGCCGAGGCCAGTTCGATGAGAAAGTCCAGGCTAGCCACGCTGTAGGGTTGAATCCAGACGTGCTTGTCCGTGTTCTGGAGCAGGGTCTTGAGGGCGTGGACGTCGGCCGTGGCCGGCGGCGCGTCGTTGGGAAAGGGAAAGGCGCCGAAGTCGATCTCGGGCAGGCGGCTGATCAGCCTGGCCCAGGCGGCCGCGTCGGCCAGGGTCAGGGGCCGGTGGCGGCCGCTCTCCGGGTCGAGCCAGCCGGGGGCCCCGGTGCCGGTGCGCAGGTGAAAGCCGCCGCCGGGTCGGGGGATCTCCAGGCGCCGCTCCGGGTTGAGGGCGCCCAGCTCGAACCGCCGGGGGGCCTGCTCGAGCAGTTCCTCAAGGCAGCGCCTGGGGAAGCGGACCGAGCCGCTGTCCCGGTCGACCTCGGCCCCTGCCCGGGCCAGCCGCCCGAGGACTTCTTCCTGGGGAGCCAGCCTGACGCCGCGCCTCTCCAGGAGCTCGAAGACCCGCTGGCGCAGGAGTTCCACATCATCCGGCGAAAAATAGGAAAACCTCACCCCGCCAACCCCCATCTCTTCCTCCCTGGGTTGCCCGCACCGGTTGGAGCCCGAGCCGACCCGTGGAGACAGACGACCCCTTGGCCTCGGACTCAAGCCCTGCTATACCATGAATGGCCGGCCCGGGTCTTGAGGCAAAACTGAGGGGACCGGCTTCGACACGGTTTGAGATTAAGGACAGCCGGATCAGAGAGCCGGATTTCAGGAGCGGCCCATGGCAGAACTTGAGCGGCGCCAGATATTTCCCGAGCCGGAACTGCCCCAGGCAGCGGACTTGCTGGCCCAGGGCCGGCGGCTGGCCCAATCGGTCACGGTCGGCCAATGCCCCTTCCTGAGCACCTACGGCGTCAAGTCGGAGAGCGAGTACAAGCGCCGCCGGGCCGCCGAGGGCCAGGTCATGCTCCACGCCCAGATCGGCTACCGCTCCCAGGCCAAGACCAGGCGGGGCTTTGCCGAAATCTTCGAACAACTCGCCCAGGCCGGCTACCGGGTCGACCGCTACGGCATCTGCCTGGACTGGGGCATGGGCTACCCGGCCGCGGCCCGGCCGGAGATGCCCCGGGGCACCGGCCTGATCCTGGACAAGCCCGAGGACTTCGCCGCCCTGACCCAATCGGCGCCGGTGGCCCCCCACTTCGGCGACTTCGTCATCGGCACCCCGGCCGCGGTGGAGAACACCAGCGCCGCCCTGGCCGCCGGTTCGACCTCCATCGGCAACCTGGGCCAGTACTTCACCTTCCGGGTGCCGCGCTGGGACGACGACGTGGCCACCACGGCCGAGACGGTCAAGGCCATGGCCCTCTGCGCCGCCCAGCCGGTCGAGGTGCTCATCCACTCCAACCTGGACGACGGCTTCGCCGCCCTGTTCTGCGACCTGGCCTGCGGCCTGGGGGCGGTCCTGATCGAGCGCTACATCGTCGACGAGCTCATCGGCGGCCGGGTGTCCCACTGCTACGGCCACACCTTTTCCGAGCCCCTGACCCGCCTGGCCTTCCAGCGGGCCCTGGCCCGGGTCACGGACTCGCCCGGGACCATGGTCTACGGCAACACGGTCATCTTCGTGGCCAGCGAGGTGGAGAACTACGCCAACCTGGCCAGCTACTTGCTGGTGGACATCGCCGCCCAGCGGGCCAGGCCGACCGGCCACGCCATCAACCCCCTGCCCGTGACCGAGGCCATGCGCATCCCCGAGATCGAGGAGATAGTCCAGGCCCACCTCTTCGCCAACCGCCTGGTCCAGCGGGCCGAGGGCTTCGACGCCCTCTTGGATTTCCAGGCGGCCGACCGGGTGGCCGAGCGGCTCATCGAGGGCGGGCGGCGCTTCAAGGACCGGGTCCTGGCCGGCCTGGCCGAGGCCGGGGTGGACACGGCCAGCCCCTTCGAGCTGCTCCTGGCCATCCGCCGGATCGGGGCCAAGCGCCTGGAGGAGCTCTTCGGCCCGGGCGAGTCAAATCCCGGCCAGCTCCGCAACCGCCAGCCCGTGGTCCGGGCGACCACGGTGGCCGCCCTGGAGGCCAGGGCCGAGAAGATCGCCGCCTGGCTGGACGAGTCCCAGCGCCAGGAGATCAAGGCGGCCGGCCTGGCCGCCTGCGTGACCTCCACCGACGTCCACGAGTACGGCAAGATCATGCTCGAGTCGGTCCTGGACCGCCTGGGCCTGCCCGTGATCGACGCCGGGGTGAGCACCGATCCCGAGGTGGTCGCCCGGAAGGCCCAGGCGGCCGGGGCCGGCTTCATCGCCGTGAGCACATACAACGGCGTGGCCCTGACCTACCTCAAGGCCCTCCGCCTGGAGATGGCCCGCCTGGGCCTGGACCTGCCCATCTTCATCGGCGGCAAGCTCAACCAGATCCCCGAGGGCAGCCCCAACAGCATGCCCGTGGACGTGACCAAAGAGCTCAGGTCCCTGGGCGCGACGGTCTGCCTCCAGGTCGAGGACATGCTGGCCGAGCTGCTGGAAATCGCCCAGGAGCGGAGCGGCTAGAAAAACAAGCCCGGCCCGGCGGCTAGCCTGATCTTGACAAGATCGGGCCGAGTGATTACTCAATTGCTCGGACAGGTCGGTCCGGAAGGTATCGGGAAACGAAAGAGCGTATTAACAGGCTGTTAGGCTCAAACAAGGGCCTCGCTCCTGGTTCAAAGGACAATATTGACTGCTGGAGGTCGCAAGATGAAGGTGAGTCCACTCCATGACCGCGTGCTCCTAAAACGCCTGGAAGAGGAAGAGAGGTCGCCTGGCGGGATCATCATCCCGGACACGGCCAAGGAAAAGCCCCAGAAGGGCGAGATCATCGCCGTGGGGCCGGGCAAGATCGCGGACAACGGGACCAGGACCGAGATGACGGTCAAACCCGGGGACAAGGTTCTCTTCGGCAAGTACGCCGGGACCGAGATCAAGATCGACGGTCTGGAGAACCTGATCCTCAGGGAAGATGATATTCTAGGCATCATCGAATAACCGGGAGGGTCAAGGAAATGCCTGCCAAGGAGCTTACTTACGACATCAAGGCGCGCGAGGCTCTCATGCGCGGCATCGACGCCCTGGCCAATGCGGTCAAGGTCACCCTGGGCCCCAAGGGCCGCAACGTCATCCTGGAGAAGAGCTGGGGCTCGCCCACCGTGACCAAGGACGGCGTCACCGTGGCCAAGGAGATCGACCTGGAGAACAGGTTCGAGAACATGGGCGCCAAGATGGTCAAGGAGGTCGCCTCCAAGACCTCGGACGTGGCCGGCGACGGTACGACCACGGCCACGGTCCTGGCCCAGGCCGTCTACCGGGAAGGTTCCAAGATGGTCGCCGCCGGGGCCAGCCCCATGTCCATCAAGCGGGGCATCGACAAGGCCGTCGAGGCGGTCGTGGCCGAGCTGAAGAACCTGTCCAAGCCGACCAAGGACAAGACCGAGATCGCCCAGGTGGGCACCGTCTCGGCCAACGGCGACTCCAGCATCGGGCAGATCATCGCCGAGGCCATGGAGAAGGTCGGCAAGGAAGGGGTCATCACCGTCGAGGAAGCCAAGGGCATGGAGACGACCCTGGACATCGTCGAGGGCATGCAGTTCGACCGGGGCTACCTCTCGCCCTACTTCGTCACCGACCCGGAGAAGATGGAGACCCATCTGGAGGAGCCCTACCTCCTCATCCACGAGAAGAAGCTCTCCAACATGCGCGACATGCTGCCCCTTCTGGAGCAGGTCGCCCGGAGCGCCAAGCCCCTCCTGATCATCGCCGAGGACGTCGAGGGCGAGGCTCTGGCCACCCTGGTGGTCAACAAGCTGCGCGGCACCCTCAAGTGCGCCGCGGTCAAGGCCCCCGGCTTCGGCGACCGGCGCAAGGCCATGCTCGAGGACATCGCCATCCTGACCGGTGGCCGGGTCATCTCCGAGGACCTGGGCATCAAGCTGGAGAACGTCGGTCTCAATGACCTGGGCACCTGCAAGACCCTGGTGATGGACAAGGAAAACACGACCATCATCGACGGCTCCGGCAGCCGGGAGGCCATCGAGGGCCGGGTCAAGCAGATCAGGGCCCAGATCGAGGAGACCACCTCTGACTACGACCGGGAGAAGCTCCAGGAGCGCCTGGCCAAGTTGGTCGGCGGCGTGGCCGTCATCAGGGTCGGCGCGGCCACAGAGACCGAGATGAAGGAGAAAAAGGCCCGCGTCGAGGACGCCCTCAACGCCACCAGGGCCGCGGTCGAAGAGGGCATCGTCCCCGGCGGCGGCGTGGCCTACATCCGCTCCCTCAAGACCCTGGACAAGATGAAGCTCGAGGGCGAGGAGAAGGTCGGCCTGGACATCGTCAAGCGGGCCCTGGAGGAGCCGGTTCGTCAGATCGCCTCCAACGCCGGCTTCGAGGGCTCGGTGGTCGTCGAGGAGGTCAAGAGCCTGGCCGGGGCCAAGGGCTTCAACGCCGAGAAGGGCGAGTACGAGGACCTGGTCAAGGCCGGGGTCATCGACCCGACCAAGGTGGTCCGGACCGCCCTGCAGAACGCGGCCTCGGTCTCGGGCCTGCTCCTGACCACCAACTGCCTGGTGGCCGAGAAGCCGGAGAAGAAGAACAAGAAGGGCCTGCCCGGCGGCATGCCCGACGAGGACATGTACTAGCCTGAGCGGTAGGCTCGGTTAAGATCAGAGTCGGACGGCCTCAGGCCGTCCGGCTTTTTTTCAGCCAGGATAAATCAGACCTGGTCCTTGACCTCCTTGGCCGAGAGGCCGTGCTTCTTCATGAGGCCGTAGAAGTTGGGTCTCTGCATGCCCACCCGCTCGGCGGCCCGGGAGACGTTTCCGCCGCAGGCCTTGAGGGCCTTAACTAGAAAAGCCTTCTGGATTCGTCCGTATCTTTCATCAAGAAGGTGTTTTTTAACAGCCTTGAGCTCGGCCAGAGTCTCCGGGATCGAGTCCCCCAGCCAGGAGCGCTCCAGGTGCAGGTCATCCGGGAGGCAGGGCAGATCCAGAGTCGGCCGCTCCGACATGATCACCAGCCGCTCGACGGCGTTCTTGAGCTGGCGCACGTTGCCCGGCCAGTCGTGGTTGACCAGTGTCTCCAGGGCGTCGTCGGAAAAGCCCTCGATCCGCTTGCCGGTCTTGCGGCAGAAGAGCCTGAGGAAGTGATAGGCCAGCCTGGGGATGTCCTCCCGCCTCTCCCTGAGTGGCGGGAGATAGATCGGAAAGACGCTCAAACGGTAGAAGAGATCCTCCCTGAAGCTCCCCTCCTCGACCATGGCCTTGAGGTCCTTGTTGGTCGCGGCGATGACCCGGACGTCGGCCTTCTTGACCTGACTGGCGCCCACCGGCTTGTACTCGCGGGTCTCCAGGACCCTGAGGAGCTTGGCCTGGATATCCGAGCCCAGGTTGGCCACATCATCCAGGAACAAGGTCCCGCCGTGAGCCAGCTCGAAGATGCCCGCCTTGTCCTGGACGGCGCCGGTGAAGGCCCCCTTGACGTGCCCGAAGAGCTCGCTCTCCAGCAGGCTGGGCGCCAGGGTGCTGCAGTCCACGGCCACGAACTGCCGGGCAGCCCTCTGGCTGTGGGCCTGGATCGCCCGGGCGAAGAGCTCCTTGCCGGTTCCGCTCTCGCCGTAGAGCAGGACCGTGCTGTCGGTCGGGGCGACCTTGCCGATCTGGGAGAAGATCTCGACGATCCGCCGGCTCTCCCCGACGATGCTGTCGTCGCTGAAGCGCCCCAGGAGCTCCCGGCGGAGGAAGATGTTCTCCTCGACCAGGCGCTTCTTCTCCACGGCCCGCTCCACGGCCAGGACCAGTTCGTCTCCGGTGAAGGGCTTGGCCAGGTAGTCGAAAGCCCCCAGCTTCATGGCCTCCACCGCGTTCTGGACCGTGGAGTAGCCGGTCATGACGATGACGTAGAGCCCCGGCCTCTCGCTCCGGACGGTCCTGAGGACGTCCATGCCCTCCATGTCCGGCAGCTTCATGTCCAGGAGGACCACCTCGTGCCCGCCGGTCAGGATGGCCTCCAGCCCGGCCCGGCCGCTGAGGCGGACTTCCACGTGGCAGCCCTTCTCGGCCAGGGCCTGCTCGCAGCCCTCGCAGATGACCCGCTCGTCATCGATGATCAAGACCTTAACCGGTTCCAAGGCCGAGACCCCGCTCCTGCCCGGCCAGAGCCGCCGGCGGCAGGGGAAGCTCAATGGTGAAGCAGGTCCCCTGGCCCGGCTGGCTGTCGGCCTCGATGCTGCCCTGGTGGCTGCTGATGATCCCGTAGCTCACGGCCAGTCCCAGGCCGGTTCCCTTGGGTTTGGTGGAGAAGAAGGGCTCGAAAAGCCTGGGCAGATGCTCCGGAGCGATGCCGCAGCCGGTGTCGGCGATCTCCACCCGGATGAGGCCCAGGCGCGGTTCGCTCCGGCTGCTGATGGTGATCACGCCCTTCTCCTGGATGGCCTCGACCGCGTTGAGGAACAGGTTGACCAGAACCTGTTCCATCTGGTTAACGTCCACCAAGGCCTCGGCCATGGTCTCGGCCAGATGCTTTTCCACCTGGATGTGATGGATCCGAAACTCGTTCTCCAGGATGGCCAGGGTCTTGTCGATGATGTCGTTGATGCTGGCCAGGACCTTGACCGGCTCCTTCTCCCGGGAGAACTCCAGGAGCTCCTGGATGATGCTCCGGCAGCGGATGGTCTCGTGGATGATGACCTCCAGGCCCTCCCTGAGGGGCCCCACGGCCGGGGCCTTCTTGGCCAGGTTGGAGCTGTAGAGCAGAATGCCGGCCAGGGGGTTGTTGATCTCGTGGGCTATCCCGGCGGCCATTCGCCCCAGGGCCGAGAGCTTCTCGGTCTGGAGGGCCAGGTGGTCGTAGCGGGACTGCTGAGCCTCGATGAGATGGGCCTTTTCAAGGGCGCAGGCACACTGCTCGGCTATGGAAACCACGAAATTGAGCTCCTCCTCGGAGAAGGCCCGCCGCTCGGCCAGGAAGATCCTGAGGATTCCGACCATGTTCTCCCGGAGGTGGAGCGGGACGTCGATCATCATCCGGATGCCCTCGGCCCAGGCTTCCCGGGGGTACTGAATACGGGGATCGTGGAGCAGGTCCTCGATGATGACCACCTTGTTCAGGCGGTACAGATCGGTGATTACCTTCTGGCTGGAGACCGGCCCCTTGGCCAGGTAACTATCGCCCAGGCCGTAGGCCGCGCCCAGCTCCAGCTGGCAGGTCTCCAGGTTCAGGAGCCGGACGATGGCCCCCTTGGCCTGGAGAGCCTCGGTCGACTTCATGACCACCAGATCGAGAACGTCCTTGACGCTGTGGCTGGAGTGGACCGACCGGATCACGTCCCGGAAGACCCGGTAGAAGGTCTCGATGTTCATCGAATCGCCCATTATTACCCCCAACCCATCTTTTAGAATGCCCACTCCGGCGCCCCCTGGTCAAGTCCCAACCTGACGGCCCGCCCCTTCATCGGTCCGTCAGGCATAAATGCGGCCAACTGGTGTATGTCGGCCTATACATTAAATACAACCTGCAATAATGGTTAGTTGTATGTCACTGCCGATTCCGCCCCGATATTAATTCATACATTCTCCCCTAAATCCGCCCCGGCCCCCGACCGGCCGCTCCGAATTAACTAGCTGATATTAATATTTAATCATGTGCTGACTTCCTTTCGCTCCGGAACGCCTCTTCTGGCCCGGCGATTGCTTTTCTCCCCGACAGATACATTCGAAGGCAATTTGGATGCCTGGGACAAGGAGGGATGAGCATGACTCCGCTGACGGAAAGCATCAGGGGTGAGCCGGCCCGTCCGCCCCACGTCCTCCTGGTCGAGGACGAGCTCAGCGTGGCCAACGGGCTGCAGATGGTCCTGAGCGAAGAGGGCTACGGGGTGGCCGTGGCCATGACCGGGCTGGGCGCCCTGGACGCCTTCCGGGGCAACGGCTTCGACCTGGTGGTCGCCGACCTCCGCCTGCCGGACATCGACGGCCTGGAGGTGGTCAAGCAGATCAAGGAGGACCGCCCCGAGACCGAGGTGGTCATCATCACCGGCTACCCCAGCGTCTCCTCGGCGGTCAACGCGGTCAAGCTGGGCGTCTTCGACTACCTGCGCAAGCCCTTTACCGAGGACGAGTTCAAGACGGCCGTGGGCGGCGCCCTGGAGAGGAAGCAGAAGGCCTCCCTGGAAGATCTTCTGGTCGAGACCGAACAGGGCCGGCTCATCCAGAAGCGGGAGGTGATCAGGGTCCTGGAGCGGGCCAACCAGGAGCAGGACTTCTGGCTGAAGCTTATGGAAAAGGGCTCGGAGGCCCTGGAAGGCTACCAGATGTCCAGGGCGGCCAAGGCGGCCATCATCTCCGGCGACCTCCAGTGGCTGCGCCAGCACATCGGCGAGCTGAGCCAGGAGCAGCTCAGGTTCATCTACAAGCGCCTGGAGAGGGAGGCCTGGTGACCCGGCCGGCCCTGGTCTGAATCCAGGGGAGGTGCAGTGCCATGGAACAGATCCGGCTCTTCGATGAAGCGCCCGAAATCCAGGAGCCCCTGGCGGCGCTGCGGAGCGAGTTCGAGGGCCGGCCTCACGAGCTCATCCCCATGCTCCAGAGGGTCCAGCGGGCCCTGGGCTACCTGCCCGAGCCGGCCCTGGCCGAGATAGCCCGCCTGACCGGGCTGCCGGCGGCCACGGTCTTCGGCGTGGCCACCTTCTACGCCCAGTTCCGTTTCCAGGCCGTGGGCAAGCACGTCATCCGGATCTGCCGGGGCACGGCCTGCCACGTCAGGGGCTCGGACCGGATCCTGGAGGACCTCAAGACCAGGCTCAAAATTTCGCCCGGCGGAACCACCGGGGACGGACTCTTCACCCTGGAGACCGTGGCCTGCTTCGGCTCCTGCGCCCTGGCCCCGGTGGTGGTGGCCGACGACTCGGTCCAGGGTCGGATGAACCCCTCCAAGACCCGAAAGATTCTCAAGGACCTGGCCGGAGAGACGGAAGCGACCCCGGCCGCCGGGGACGAGGCCTGAGGGAGGCGGCCATGGACTACCAGGTCATCAAGGCCGGGGCTGAGAAGAAGTGGCGGGCCCTGGAGGCTCTTCGCCAGCCCCTCATCCAGATCGGCCTGGGCACCTGCGGCCTGGCCGCCGGCGCGGACAAGGTCCTGACCGCGGCCGGGCAGACCCTGAAGCGGCTGGGGATCCTGGGCCGGATCATGCAAGTGGGCTGCCTCGGCCTCTGCTACCTGGAGCCGCTCATGGCCTTGAGGAAGCCCGGCCGGCCCTTCATCTGCTACGGCGACCTGACCCCGGAGAGGACCGAGGAGATCCTGGCCAGCTACCTGGTCCGGGACGACCCCAAACCGGAATGGGCCGTCTGCACCTTGGGCCCATCAGCCCTGGACGGGATCCCGCGCTTCGAGGACCTGCCCATGATCAAACCCCAGGTCAGGATCGCCCTGCGCAACTGCGGCCTGATCGATCCCGGGCAGATCGACCACTACATCGCCCGGGGCGGTTACGGCGGACTCGAACGGGCCCTGGTGATGGGGCCCCAGGGGGTCATCGAGGAGATCAAGGCCTCGGGCCTGAGGGGCCGGGGCGGGGCCGGGTTCCCGACCGGAGTGAAATGGGGCTTCGCCCGGCAGTCCAAAAGCCGGGTCAAGTACTTCATCTGCAACGCCGACGAGGGCGACCCCGGCGCCTTCATGGACCGCTCCCTGCTCGAGGGCGACCCCCACGCCGTCCTGGAGGGGATGGTCATCGGCGCCTATGCCGTCGGGGCCGAGGAGGGCTACATCTACATCCGGGCCGAGTATCCCCTGGCCATCCAGCGGCTCCGGGTCGCCCTGAAGCAGATGGAGGAATACGGCCTCCTGGGCCGGAGAATATTGGGCCGCGACTGCAACTTCCAGATCCACATCAAGGAGGGCGCCGGGGCCTTTGTCTGCGGCGAGGAGACGGCCCTGATGGCCTCCATCGAGGGCGGCCGGGGCATGCCCCGTTCGCGACCGCCCTTCCCGGCCCAGGTCGGGCTGTGGGGCCGGCCGACCAACATCAACAACGTCGAGACCCTGAGCAACGTCTCGGCCGTCCTTCACAAGGGCGCCGACTGGTTCGCCTCGTACGGGACCGAGAAGAGCCGGGGGACCAAGACCTTCTCCCTGGCCGGCAAGATCAACCGCACCGGCCTCATCGAGGTGCCCATGGGCATCAGGCTGGGCCAGGTCATTAACGACATCGGCGGCGGCGTGCCCAGGGGCAGGCGGCTCAAGGCGGTCCAGACCGGCGGGCCGTCCGGAGGCTGCATCCCGGCCAGCCTGTTGGACCTGCCGGTCGACTATGAATCCCTGGCCCAGGCCGGCTCGATAATGGGCTCGGGCGGCATGGTGGTCATGGACGAGGAGACCTGCATGGTCGACATGGCCAGGTACTTCCTCTCCTTCACCGAAGCCGAGTCCTGCGGCAAGTGCATCCCCTGCCGCCTGGGCAACAAGCAGATGCTCGAGGTCATCGAGGACATCTGCCAGGGCCGGGGCCGGGCCGAGGACCTGAGCCTCCTGGAGGAGGTCAGCGAGGCCGTGCACAAGAGCTCTCTCTGCGGCCTGGGCCAGACCTCGCCCAATCCGGCCCGGACCACCCTCCGCTATTTCCGCGACGAATACGAGGCCCACGTTCTGGACCGGAAGTGCCCGGCCGGCGTGTGCAAGCCGCTCTTCCACTACGAGATCGATCCCCAGAAATGCACCGGCTGCATGGTCTGCGCCCGCAAGTGTCCCACCCAGGCGGCCTCCGGCTTGAAGAAAGAGGTCCACGTCATCGACCAGGACAAGTGCGTCAAGTGCGGCGAGTGCTACGAGGCCTGCAAGTTCGAGGCGGTGGTCATCCGCTGAGCCCGGGGGAGGAGGGACCATGAGGAAGCTCAGGCTCAACGTGGACGGCCGGGCGGTGACGGTCCCGGAAGGCTCGACCGTCCTGGAGGCCATCCGGGCGGCTGGGCTCTACGTGCCCACCCTCTGCCACGAGCCTGACCTGAAGCCCTTCGGGGCCTGCCGGCTGTGCCTCGTGGCCATCGAGGGCCTGCGGGGCCTGCCCACCTCCTGCACCACCCCGGCCCAGGAGGGCATGGTCGTCCGGACAGAGACCGAGGAGATAACCCGGCTCCGCCGGACCATCGTCGAGCTGGCCCTGGCCAACCACCCGGCCGACTGCCTGGTCTGCGCCAAGGGCCTGGACTGCGAGCTCCTCAAGGTCGCCCGGTACCTGGGGGTGGAGAAGAGCTCCCTGGAGCGTCTCAGGCGGGGCGCCCTAATCAAACCCCTGGACGCCTCCAACCCGGCCTTTGTCCTGGACCCCAACAAGTGCATCCTCTGCGGCAAGTGCGTCAGGGTCTGCCACGAGATAGTCGGGGCCGGAGCCATCGACTTCGCCTACCGGGGCCAGCACACCCTGGTCAGCACCTTCGGGGCCAGGCCCCTGGCCGAGTCGATCTGCCAGAGCTGCGGCGAGTGCCTGGAGCGCTGCCCCACCGGCGCCCTGACGGCCAAGGAGGCCCTCGTCCCCCAGCGGGAGGTCAGGACCACCTGCCCCTATTGCGGCGTGGGCTGCGGCATCTACCTGGGGGTCCGCGGCGACAAGATCGTCCGGGTCAAGGGGGCCAAGGAGAGCCCGGTCAACCGGGGCGAGCTCTGCGTCAAGGGCCGCTTCGGCCTTGACTTCGTCAACCATCCCGACCGCCTGACCCGGCCCCTGATCCGCCGGGAGGACGCGCCCAAGGGGGCCGGCCCGGCCGAGGCCACGGAGGCCTTCCGCCCGGCCGACTGGGACGAGGCCCTGGACCGGGTGGCCGGGGCCCTGGCCGAAACCCTGGAGCGGCACGGCCCCGGGGCCGTCGGGGTGCTCAGCTCGGCCAAGTGCACCAACGAGGACAACTATATGGTCCAGAAGTTCGCCCGGGCCGCCCTGGGGACCAACAACGTGGACCACTGCGCCAGGCTCTGCCACGCCTCGACCGTGGCCGCGGCCCTGGCCGCCTTCGGCGACGGGGCCATGAGCAACTCCATCGCCGACGTGGACCGGGCCGAGGTCATCATGGTCATCGGCTCCAACACGACCGAGTGCCACCCCATCATCGGCCGCCGGATCAGGCGGGCGGTCAGGTTCAGGGGGGCCAGACTGATCGTGGCCGATCCCAGGGCCATCGAGATCAGCGAGGCGGCCGAGATCCACCTCAACCATTTGCCCGGCACCGACGTGGCCCTGCTCAACGGCCTGATGAGGCAGATAGTCGAGGCCGGGCTCCTGGACCGGCGCTTCATAGAGGAGCGCTGCGAGGACTTCGAGCCCTTCCTGGAATCGCTGGCCCCCTACACCCTGGAGGCGGTGGAGCAGGCCACCGGCGTGCCGGCCCAAAAGATCAAACAGGCCGCCCTGCTCCTAGGCCGGGCCAGGCGGGTCATGGTCCTCTACGGCATGGGCATCACCCAGCACACCACCGGGACCGACAACGTCAAGGCCATCGCCAACCTCCTGATGCTGACCGGCAACCTGGGCAAGCCGGGCACCGGCTTCTCGCCCCTGAGGGGCCAGAACAACGTCCAGGGCGCCTGCGACATGGGCGCCCTGCCCAACGTCTTTCCCGGCTACCAGCGGGTCAACGATCCCGCGGCCCTGGCCAAGTTCGAGGCGGCCTGGGGCCGGAAGCTGAGCGACCGGCCCGGCCTGACCCTGACCGAGATGCTCCAGGCGGCCCTCCAGGGCCGGCTGAGGGCCATGTACGTGGTCGGGGAGAACCCCATGCTCAGCGAGCCCGACCTGAGACACGCCCAGGGAGCCTTGAGCGGCCTGGACTTCCTGGTGGTCCAGGACCTCTTCCTGACCGAGACGGCCCAACTGGCCGACGTGGTCCTGCCCGCGGCCAGCTTCGCCGAGAAGGACGGGACCTTCACCAGCACCGAGCGCCGGATCCAGCGGGTCCGGCCGGCCCTGGAGCCGCCGGGCCAGGCCCGGGGCGACTGGCGGATAATCGCCGACGTGGCCGCCCGGCTGGGCTACCCCCTGACCTGCGACTCCAGCGCCTCGATCATGGCCGAGATCGCCGCCCTGACCCCGATCTACGGCGGGATCAGCTACCGGCGGCTGGAGCGGGGCGGGCTGCAGTGGCCCTGCTGGCACGGCCGGCATCCCGGCACGGCCATCCTCCACCGGGACCGCTTCAGCCGGGGCAGGGGCAAGTTCCACGTCGTCCACGACGTCCCGCCGGCCGAGCTGCCCTCCCGGGCCTACCCCCTCCTGCTCAGCACCGGCCGGATATTGGAGCACTGGCATACCGGCAGCATGAGCCACCGCTCCCGGGTCCTGGAGGCCCTGGCCCCGGAAAGCCGGGTGGAGATAAGCCCCGAGGACGCGGCCAGCCTGGGCGTCGAGGAGGGCGACCTGGTCTCGCTCAGCTCCCGGCGAGGCGAGGTCAAGACCAGGGTGAGGAAGACCCGGCGGGTCAGGCCGGGCCAGGCCTTCATGGCCTTTCACTGGGGCGACGCGCCGGCCAACCTGTTGACCAACCCGGCCCTGGACCCGGTGGCCAAGATCCCGGAGTACAAGGTCGCCTCGATCAAGGCCGTCCTGGCCGTCCTGGAGCGGGCCGCCGAGGACAACGCCTTCCTGACCGCCCTGGCCGAGAACCCGGCCGGGGTCCTCCAGGCCTTTGACCTGACCCCGGAGCACCGGGAGGCCCTGGCCAGCGGCGACGTCGAGGCCATCGAGAAATGGGTCGGGCCCCTGGACGAGCGGCTCCAGGCCTGGCTCAGGGCCAGGCTGGGGCAGGAGGAGTGGTCAGAGGCGCGGCTGTCGGGCCCCGGAGGCGACTGAGCGGCAGCAGCGGAAGCCAACCAGGTTGCGGTCGTTGGCCGGGACGAGCTGGCCCCGGTTGGTCAGGCGCTGGAGCCGGGACATCTCGAACCAGTCCCCGCCCCGGATGACCTTGGACATGCCTGACTCTGGCCCTGGGGGGTTGACCCGGGGCGAGCGGACGTAGTAGTCGCCGGCGAACCAGTCGGCCGTCCATTCCCAGACGTTGCCGCCCAGGTCCTGGCAGCCCAAGCCGTTGGCCGGCCGCGAGCCGGCGGGCAGAACCTCCCAGGCCGCCTTGGCCGAAGGCCCTCCGGCCAGGGGCTGGGGGCCGTCCAGGCCGCCCCGGGCCGCCCTCTCCCACTCGGCCTCGGTGGGCAGGCGCAGGCCGGCCCAGGCCCCGTACCTGGCCGCCTCGAACCAGGAGACAAAGGTGACCGGCTTGTCCGGGTCGGCCAAGTCAGGGGCCAGGGTGTAGGAAGGCCTGGGCTGACCCGTCTCCTGGCAGAAGCGGGCGTAGAGGCGGTTGGTCACCGGCAGGACCTGGATGTAAAAGGCCTCCAGCCAGACCGGGTGGGCCGGCCCCTCCTCCTCGGGCCCGCCGTCCCGGCCCATCAGGAACTCGCCGGCCGGGACGAGCACCTCCGGGCCGGTCTTCATCGCGGACCTCCGGCTCGGCCTTCCCGGCCGCAGAGTTTGATCTTCACAACTCTCATTTTATGACTATTTATTAGATTGTTGCTTATTATTTTTAAGCCGACACATTAACCTATCGGCTCCTGGCTGGCTAATCCAGCCAGGCCCGCCCAAAAGCCTGTCTCAACTTAACCCAGCCCTATCCGGAGCACAAGAACTGCCCCGCGCCTGCCTTGGCCGGCCAGTTTATCGGGAGGGTTGTAAGGCTCTTGGCCCTGCCCTAAACTGGGTTGCGGAATCGCGGGCCGGCCGCCGGTCTCGCCGAACCAAGGGGCCTCAACCATGCGCTGGAAGTTGATCCTGGCCGCGATCGGCCTGGGGCTAATCGCCCTGGTGGTAGTTCTCTATGTCGTGGTGTCGAGCTACGACTTCAACGACCTCAAGCCCAGGATCGCCCGGGCGGTCCAGGAAGCCACCGGACGCCGGCTTAGCCTGGCCGGCCCGGTGGAATTGAGACTCGGCTGGAGCCCGGCCCTGACGGTCGAGCAGGTCAGCTTTCAGAACGCGGCCTGGGGCCCCCGGCCGGACATGGCCGCGATCAAGCGCCTGGAGATGCAGGTCAGCCTGCTGCCCCTGATCCGGGGCCGGGTCGAGATCAAGCGGCTGGTCCTGATCGAACCGGATATCTGGCTCGAGGTCGACGCCGGCGGCCGCTCCAATCTGGACTTCGAGGCCGAAGGCCGGAAGCCGGAGACAGGGGACCAGACCCTGCCGGCCCTGAGCTTCGACCAGGTCCGCCTGGAGGGAGGCCGGCTCAATTACCGGGACGCCCGCTCGGGCCTCAGCTACCCCCTGGCCCTGGACAGCCTGATCGCGACCGGAAGTGGCCAGGGCCCCATCGACCTCCGTTTCAAGGGCTCGGCCAACGACCAGCCCCTGGAAGTCTCGGGCAGCCTCGGCCCCCTGGCCGCCTTGCTCGATCCGGCCCAAGCCTGGCCAGTGAACCTGACCGCCCGGACCGGCGGGGCCGAAGTGGTCCTGTCCGGCTCTGTCCAGGACCCCGGAAAGCCCAGCGGGCTGGACCTGGCCTTTCAGGCCAAGGGCCCTGACCTGGCCGATCTGGCCAGGCTGGCCGCGGTCTCCCTGCCTTCCGGGGGTCCGTTCCTGATCTCGGGCCGCCTGGCCGGCCCCACGGCCGGGACCTACCAGCTCAATGACCTGAAGCTGAGCCTGGGCCAGAGCCAGGCGGCCGGCCGGCTGGAGATAAACCGGGCCGGGGAGCGGCCCCGGTTGAGCGGCGAGCTGATTGCTCAGGATCTGGACCTGCGGCCGTTCCTGGTCAAGGCCCAACCAGGCGGCGTGGAAAGCCGGTCCAGATCCGAAAAGGTTTTTTCAGCCAAGCCCCTGCCCTTCACCACTCTAGGCCTGGCCGACGCCCATCTGAAGCTTAAAGTCGGAAAGCTCCTCCTGCCCCAGGCGGACCTCTCCGAGCTGAACCTGGACCTGAACCTGGAAGGGGGACGCCTGCGCATCGACCCGTACAAGTGCTCCCTGGCCGGCGGGGCGGTCGAGGGTCGGCTGGAATTGCGGACCTTGGATCGGGGCGCCTCGGCGGCTCTGGTTGCCAAGATCCGGGGCTTAGACCTGGCTGAGTTGCTTAAAAAACTGGAGGGCGGCGGCCTGGCCGAGGGCAAACTGGACGCCGACCTGGACCTGAGCGGCCGGGGAGTTTCTATGGCCGAGCTGATGGCCGGGCTCAACGGCCGGACCAGCGCGGTCATGGGCCGGGCCAAAATCGACAACCGCTACCTGGACCTCCTGGGCGCCGACCTGGCCACCAGCGCCCTGAAGCTGATCAACCCCCTGGGCCAGGACAAGGGCTACACCGAGGTCAACTGCCTGGTCAGCCGCTTCGAGGTCAAGGACGGCCTGGCCCGGAGCACGGCCCTGGTCCTGGACACCCGGGAGATGACCCTGGTCGGCCAGGGCCGGATCAACCTGAAAACCGAGGAGCTGGACCTGGCCTTCAAGTCCTCGCCCAAGAAAGGCCTGGGCCAGCTCAGCCTCAGCCTGGGCGAACTGGCCAGACCCTTCAAGCTGGCCGGCACCCTGGCCCGGCCCAGCCTGGCCGTGGACCCGGCCCAGACCGCCCTGACCGTGGGCAAGGCCATCGGAGGAACGGTCCTCTTCGGCCCGGTGGGCGTGGCCGCGGCCCTGCTGAGCGGCCGGAGCGAGGCGGAGAACCCCTGCCTGGCCGCCCTGGAGGCGGCCCAAAAGGGGGTCAAGGTCCAGGCCGAAGGCACTGAAGAGAAGAACCCGCTCGAAAAGGCGGCTGAAGGCGTGGGCCGGGGCCTCAAGAAACTCTTCGGCAACTAGTCCCCGGCCGCCGCCGCCTCACTTGATCATCAGGTTGGGCAGCCAGACGCAGACTGGAGGGAAAAGTATGCAGATTACTAACCCGACTATTTGCAGGCCCATGAAGGGCCAGACCGAGCCGTAGATGTCGGTCATGCTGATCTCCGGCGGCGTGACCCCCTTGAGATAGAACATGGCGTAGCCAAAGGGCGGCGAGAGGTAGGCCAGCTGGAGATTGACGTTGAAGAGGATGCCGAACCAGAGGGGATCAAAGCCCAGCTCCTTGATTATCGGGACGAAGATCGGCACGCACAGGATGACCAGACCGATGACGTCGATGACCATGCCCAGGAGAAAGAGGATGATCTGGATGACGATGAAGACGCCCCACTTGCCGAAAGGCAGGGCAAAGAGCATCTCCTTGACGAAATCAGCCCCGCCGGCCAGGGTGTAGACGCCCACGAAGATCGAGGCCCCGAAGCAGATCCAGAACATCAGGCCGATGGTCTTCATGGTGCTCAGGAGAGCGTCCTTGAGGTTGGCCCAGGTCAGCCGGCGGTTGATGGCGCAGACCACCATCGCCCCGACCGCGCCCACGCCCGAGGCCTCGCCCGGAGTGGCCACGCCGAAGAAGATCGAGCCCATGACCGCGAACATGAGCAGGATCGGCAGGATCAGGCTCCGGGTCATCATCAGCTTCTTGAGAAAGGTGTCCTGGCGGCGCTCGCTCTCGGGCAGGGCCGGTCCGTCGGCGGGTCTGAGGAAACACCTGATCCCGATGTAGGCCATGAAGAGAAGGGCCAGGAGCACGCCCGGGCCGATGCCGCCGATGAAGAGCTTGCCGATGGACTCGCCGGCGAAGGAGCCGTACATGATGAACATGATGCTGGGCGGAATGAGCACGCCCAACCCGCCCCCGGCCATGATCGAGCCCAGGGCCATGCCCTTGTTGTAGTTGTGCCGGAGCATGACCGGCAGGGCGATGAGCCCGGTGATGATTACCCCGGCCCCGGCCGTGCCCAGCATGGCCCCCATGATGGCGCAGCAGGCCACGGTGGCCATGGCCAGTCCGCCTCGGAGCGGGCCCATCCAGCGGTGGATGGCGTCGAAGAGGTCGTCGGTGATCCCGGAGTGGCGCAGCAGGTTGGCCATGAACATGAACAGGGGGATGGCCAGGAGGCCGTAACTCTCGACGATGGCCCAGACCCGGAAGAGGACCATGGACAGGGCGTCCGGGCCCTGGAGCAGGAGCCCGAAGATCAGGCCCAGGGCCGAGAGGACCCAGGCCAGCGGCACTCCCAGGGCGAAGAGCAGGAAAAAGCCGCCGAACATCAGGAGGGAGACGAGTTCGATGCTCATGGCCGCGCCTTCAGGCTCTTCAGGGCCTCCAGGTTGCGAATGAACCTGGCCAGGCCCTGGAGAAGAAGGAGAAAGGTGCCGATGGGAATCAGAGCCCTCATCGGCCAGATGATCGGGTTCCAGAGAGTCATCGACCGCTCCCAGGTGACCAGCGCCTCCCAGGCCCACTCGCCGCTGGTCCAGATGAGCATGACGCAGAAGAAAAAGAGAAGCGGCCCGGTCAGGGTCAGGTCAACGATGAGCCTCATCCGGAGCGGTAGTTTGTCGTAGACGGTGTCGATCCTGATGTGGGCGTTGAAGTATTCGGCGTAGGCCCCGCCCATGAGATAGGTCGCCCCGCAGAGATAGATGGTCAGCTCCAGGCCCCAGACCGTGGGGCGGTTGAAGAGGTATCTCATTATCACCGCGTAGACCACCACCACCGAGGCGACCACGAAGGCGGCGCTGAAGATCCTGCCGGTCCAATCGCTGGTCTTGTCGATCAGTTCCAGGAACTTGTTCACGGGTCATCCCCCTCGGCCGCTGCGGCCTCTAGTCGGTTTGATTCCCGGGCGGCGGCGAATCACCACCGCCCGGGACGGACAGGGGGTGGTCTACTGGACGCCGATACCTTTGAGGAACTCCATCATCGAGGTGAGGATCTCGTCGCACATGGGCGACATCTTCTTCATGTCCGTGGCTACTTCCAGGCCCAATTTCTTGGCTGCGGCGTCATCCTCTGGGCCCAGGGAGGTGATGGTCAGCCCGTACTCGGCCATCCGCTTGAGGGCCTGGCGCTGGTGGGGCTCGGAGATGAAGTAGTCCATGACGATGTACTCGCGCACGGCCGACATCAGGGCGGTCTGGAGATCCTGGGGCAGGCTATCCCAGGCCTTCTGGCTGACCATGACGTCCCGGGCGGCGCAGTAGGTGTGCACGCCGGGGTACTGGACGTACTTGGTCACCTCGTGCAGCTTGGCGTCCCAGTCCTCCTGCGGTCCCACGAACTCGCAGGCGTCAACAATGCCGGTGTCCAGGGCCGAATAGAGCTCGGCCCCGGGAATCTTCAGGACCGAGCAGCCCAGCTTCTCGAACATCATGGTCGTGGGGCCGGGCAGGCTCCTGACCTTGAGGCCCTTGAAGTCGGCCAGGGTGGCCACCGGCTTCTTGGACATGATGCACTCGGCCGAGACCACGTTCATGCCCAGGTGGCGCAGCTTGAGCTTCTGGAAGTGCTTGTTCAGGAGGTCCTGGCCGCCGGCGGTGTGGTACCAGCCGGCCATCTGCCAGGGCTCTCGGAAGAGCATGGGCGGGGGCTGGACCGAGAGGGTGTAGCCCATGTCCTTGCCGCCCAGGTAGCTGGCCGTGTGGATGCAGCCTTCAAAAACTCCCCTGGACATGGCGTCAAAGACCTGCGGGTCGGGGACCAGGGAGTTGCCCGGGTGGAGGGTGATGACCAGTCGGCCGCCGGTGGCCGTCTCCAGGTTCTTGAAGGTGGCCTGGGCCACCTTGAACATGTCGGCCGTGGGCATGGCGTAGGTCTGCCAGTTCCACTTGTAGACCTTCTTGGCCTCGGCCCGGGCCGAAACTGGCAGGGCCAGGAGGGTTAAGGCCAGGGCCAAGACGACCAAAACGGACAAGCGTCTCCTAGTCATGTCTCCTCCTTGTCAGAAAATGAAGTCTACACGCCTCCTCTCCTATCAATCCGGTGTTTTCACCGATTTGGATTCCGGATGATCATCTCCGCAAGCGGCATCCTGAGCGACTTGATCGAGCCGATGGCCGTCCAGCCCAGGGCCAGGTGAAGGGCCGGCTTGATGTACTTGGGCAGGCCGTACTTCTTCTGGAAGGTGCCCGCGGTCTTCTCGGTGCAGGAGAGCCAGACCGCGCCCAGGCCCAGGGCGTGGGCCATGAGGCACATGTGATCCCCGGCCGCGGCGGCGTCGTAGCCCATGTTGTGAGGGACCAGCTTGTCGTGGCCGACCGTCTCGTAGACCCGGGTGTCGTAGCAGATGACGATCAGGACGCACTGATCCATGGGCGTAGGGATGTCGCTCCAGACCATCTTGGCCTCTTGGGGGTCCCTGATGACGATGAAACGGAGGATATCCAGGTTGCAGCCGCAGGGCGCGGCCCGGCCGGCCTCCAGGATCTGCTCGATCATTTCCTCTGGGACGGGCTTGCCCGCGACCCAGTCCCTGACCGAGCGCCGCTCCCAGAGGAGCTTGCGGACGACCTTCATCTCCTCTTCGGTGAACGGCTCGGGCAGGACCTCTTCCATCTCGACCTTCTGGCCGGCCCGCATCTTCCGGGCCAGCTCGATGTAGCCCCGGCCCCACAGGAAGTCATCGTCCTCGATGTTGAAGCCCCTGGTCTGGCAGACCTCCAGGAGCAGCTCGGCCTGGAGGCCGAAGGTGGCCGGCATCTCCTTGCGGCCCAGAAGGATGGGGTAGATCTCCACCTCGATGGTGTGGTGGACCCTCTCCCGGAAGAGGGCCCGCAGGCAGACCGGTTCCATCTTCATCAGGTCCGCCCTGGTGTAGGGATCGCCTCCGATCCTGAAGACGGTGACTCCGTCAAGCTCAGGCCTGGTCACGGCTGGACCTCCTTTCTTTGGCCAGGGCGGCCTTTTAGAAAGTTATTCCATAGTCACCCTGAAGTCGCAGCGGTCGTAACCCTCCATGATCGTCTTGGTCCGGGTGAGCTTCATCCTGGGATTGAAGCCCCGGAGCATGGCGAAGTCCCGGCCGCAGGAGAGGACGAAGCCCAGGTCGGCCAGGCCCAGTTCCTGATACATCTCGGCGTAGCGGCAGCGCTTGACGTCGTAGTCATAGTGGGTCTCGTCAAGCCGCAGGACCTCCTGGACGTAGGCGTCGCCGGCCGACCAGGCCTCCATGGCCTTGGCCAAGTGGGCCAGGCTGTCGCCCCCGGCCATCCGGGCCGCCTGAGCCCCGCTCTCCAGGGCCAGCTTCTCGATCACCGGCTTGACCACGGCCAGAGTCCTGTCCCGCCCGAACTCCTTGGTAAAGGCCTCTATAAAAGGCCCGGCCAGGCGGGCTTCGATCTCTCGCCGGACGAGAATGGGAATCTTGCTCAGGTCGGCCCCCATGATTCCTCCTCCTTCAGCTCAGGAACTTCTTCAGTCTGTCCATGGCCTCGGCCAGCCGCTCGGCCGGGTGAGTCAGGGCGATGCGGAAGAAGCCCTCGCCGTATTGGCCGTACATCGAGCCCGGGATCATCCAGACCGCGATACCGTCCAGGACCTTGAAGCACCACTTCTTGGAGTTGGTCACACCCTTGGGCAGGTCCGCCCAGATGTAGAAGGTGGCCTTGGGATTCTCGACCTCGATCCCCACGGACCTGAGGCCGCTTATGACCACGTCCCGCCGCTCCTGATACATCATGTTGCGCGGATTCATGAACTCGGTCGAACCTTTGAGGGCCTCGGTGGCCGCCACCTGGAGCGGATAGAACATGCCCCGGTCCGAATGGGACTTGATCTTGGCCATCCCGGCGATGATGTCCTTGTTGCCGACCATCATTCCGGTCCGCCAGCCGCAGGCGTTGTAGGCCTTGGACAGGGAGTTGAACTCGATGCCCACTTCCTTGGCCCCCTCGACCTGCATGAAGCTCGGCGCGCAGTAGCCGTCGAAGCAGACCTCGGAGTAAGGATTGTCCGAGATCACGGCCACGTCGTACTGGCGGGCCCACTCGGCCAGTTCGCGGTAGAACTCCAGCGGGGCGTGGGCCGAGGTCGGGTTGTTGGGGTAGTTGACCCAGATCAACTTGGCCCGCCGGGCCACCTCGGGCTTGATCGCCTTCAGGTCCGGCAGGAAGCCGTTCTCCTTCAAAAGCGGCACCGGCTCGATCACCCCGCCGGCGATCTTGACTCCGGCCACGTAGGCCGGATAGCAGGGGTCCGGGACCAGGGCAACGTCGCCGACGTCCAGCAGGCAGGTGTGGATGTGGAAGAGCCCGTCCGCCGAACCCAGGAGCGGCAGAACCTCGCTCTCCGGGTCGCACTCCACTCCGAAGCGCTTCCGGTACCACTCGGCGATGGCCTCCTTGAGCGGCCGGGGCGAGTAGAAGCTGGGGTAATGGTGGCTGCCCTCGTCCAGACAGGCCTCGGCCAGGACCTTGCGCTGTCCCTCCGGCGGGACCACGTCAGGATCGCCCAGCCCCAGATTTATGACGTCCTGGCCCTCTTCCCTCATCTTGGTCAGAATCAGGTTCATGGCCGTACCCAGATAGGCTTCGAATTCGTTCAACCGGTTGGCCAGTTTCATCTTGTCTCTTACCTCCCTATCCTTGGCTTCCTTCACCGTGAACCTGACCACTCAGGCCCGGGAAGACCGCCTCTGTGTCAATGATTTCCCCGCCTCGCTGGCGGCCCGCTCCAGGCGGGTTTTTCCCCGCCGGCTCTTTCGTCTCCGCTCTCACAGGAGCCGATCTTTGAGCCGGTCGATAAAGTACTGGACGTGCTCCTCCAGGAGCCTGGCCGCGCCGGCCTCGTCGCCTTGCTGAATCGCCTGGCTGATCTCCCTGAGCTGGTTGGCGATCTCCGGGATGGGGATGACCCGGCTCAGGGCCGAGCCCCAGAGGCGGGCGCAACGGCTGTGCAGGTTGGTCAGAAACTCCTGGAGGACCGGGTTCTGGGACGCCTGGTAGATGATCTCGTGAAAGCGAAGATCGACGTCGATCAGCTCCCGGTGGCCGCCATTCTGCAGGTACTCCCCGGCGTCCTCGGACAGCTTACGGAGCTTCTCCAGCTTGTCGGGGGTGATGCGCCTGGCGGCCAGGGATCCGGCCAGGGCCTCCAGTTTTTTCTTGACCTCGAAGGCGCAGCGGATCTCGTTGATGTCAATCTGGCTGACGTAGGTGCCGTAGCGGGGGATGGCCCTGACCAGGTTCATCTCCTGGAGCTTGTGGATGGCCTCCCTCAGGGGGGTCCGGCTGACCTTGAACTCGGCGCAGAGATCCTTCTCCGAGAGGATGGTCTCGGGCGGATATTCCAGGTAGACGATACGGTCCCTCAGGGTGGCGAAAACCTGATCCGCAAGCTTGGTGTTATTAGAAGACATCAATATTACTCATGTATTCTAAAGGTATCCCTAATAAGATTCCAATCTTAATTCCACCATGTCCAGCCATTGGAGCTTTGTCAAGTTAAAAGTCGAGTCCGGACTTGAAGCCCGGACTCGGCTGCGGATTCAAGAGGATTTTCCCGGCCCAGGGGCCGAAGCGTGAGGTCAAGCCCTCAAGCGGCCTCCTGTCCGGCGGGCTCTCGGCTAGAGTCCCTCATCCTCGTAGACGTTGCAGATGCAGCACAGGAAGGTGGCCGGCTTGTCGCCGATGTTCTTCATCCCGTGCGGCTCCATGCTGGGCACATAGATGAAGTCGCCCGGACCGGTGACCACTTCCTTGGTCTTCTGGTCGGTCTCAGGGTCGAACTGCCAGCACTCGAACTGTCCTTCCAGGATGTACATGGTCTGGATGTAAAAGTGACTGTGAATCGGGATCTGTCCGCCGGGCTGAATGGTGAAGAACCTCAGTCCGTACTCGGGCCAGCCCGTGCCGTCGTCGCCGTACTTGGACAGCCAGCGAATGCTCGTCCCGATCACGTCCATTTTCTCGCCTTTGTAGGGGAACTTGTCTATCTTGACGTCTTCGCAATCTTTCCAGTTGTGTACTTCCATGACTACCTCCAGGCCTGCCCGGCCAGTCCGCTGTTCTGATTTCTCTATCCTAAATCCTTCGGCCGCCGCCCGGCTCAGCCGGACATCCGGCCCAGCTCCTCTGAGCGCCGGGTCGCCGCTTCGACCGCGTTCATCAGGGCCGCCCGCACCCCGCCCAGCTCGATCTGATGGAGACCGGCGATGGTCGTTCCCCCGGGTGAGGTGACCATGTCCTTGAGCTGGCCCGGGTGGAGTCCTGTCTCCAGAAAGAGCTTGGCCGCGCCCAGGACCGTCTGGGCGGCGAAAATTTCGGCCACCTGTCGGGACATGCCCATCTTGACCCCGCCGTCGGCCAGGGCCTCAATGATGACGAAGACGTAAGCCGGCCCCGAGCCGCTCAGGCCAGTGGCCGCGTCCATCAGCTTCTCGTCGATGGCCACTGTCCGGCCCACCGCGCCGAAGACAGTCTCGGCCACCTGGAAATCCTCGGCCGAGACCGAGGCGTCGGCGGCCAGGCCGGTCACCCCGGCCAGGACCATGGCCGGGGTGTTGGGAATGGTCCTGATGATTCGGGTGCCCGTCTTGACCGCGTCCTTGATCGTCTTGACCGCCACCCCGGCCGCCACCGAGATGACCAGCTTGTCCGGGCCCAGTCTGGGACCGATCTCCCCCAGGGCAGCCTGGCAGACCTGGGGCTTGATGGCCAGGACGATGACTTCGGCCCAGTCGACCAAGGCCGCGTTGCTGGATTCGCCTTTGATTCCGTGAGTTTCGGCCACGTGCCTCAGCCGGCTCTCCAGGATGTCGTAAGCCGCGATCTGGGTCGGGCCGACCACCTGCTTGGCTAGCAGGCCCTTGATGATGGCCTCGGCCATGTTGCCGGCCCCGACGAAGCCGATCTTCTTTCCGGCCAGCGCGGTTTGACTCATGATCCTTCCTTGTCTCGGCCCGCCACGGGCCGTCTGTTTTCAACTAGTCCCGGGTTCTTGAGGAGACGGCAAAGGCCTTGGGCCGCTCTTCAGAAATAGCGCCTGATCGCGTCCACTGATATCTCGATGTGCCTGAAGCTGGCCCGCCTCAGTCCGTCCTCGTCCCGGTCCAGGACTGCCTGCACGATCTCCATGGTGTCGCTGAGAAAGGACGCGGGCTCGATCTCCCGGGTTATGGAGAGGCAGAAGCGAAGGGAGTGGCCCAGAAGCCACTCCAACTGCTGACTCAGGAAGTGGTTTCGGGCCGCCCGGAAAAGGATCTGGTGGACCCTGAAGTCCAGCTGGACGATCTGCTCGTTGGTCGCCCCGGGGCTCAGGGCCAAAATTTCCTGCTTGAGCCCCTCCAGGGCGGCCGTCTCCTCGGCGTTGATCCGCTGCATGGCCCAGATGTTGGCCTGGACCTCCATGATGAAGCGGATCTCGCTGATCTCCTTTATCCTCTCCAGGCTCAGGGGCGTGACCGCGAAGTGGGAGCCCTGTCGGACCACCCAGCCCTCGGCCTGGAGGAGGATCAGGGCCTCCTTGATCGGAGTCCGGCTGACCCCGTAGGATTCGGCCAGCTCACTCAGGTTCAGGACGCGCTCGGGCGGAAGATCGAGCCAGATGATCCTGTCCCTGAGCAGCTCGTAAATTCTCTTCGGCTCTATGGCCATTTTAGATCAGTTCCTCCCCGCGCCGCCGGCCCAGCAAAACGTGGCGGGCCCTTTGCCTCCCCTGGGCCGGACCCGGAGCGGCGAACAGAGCCGCTGCCCTTGGCCGGGCCCTGTCTCAAGTGGAACTGAATTTACCATAAATGCGCGATCAATTCATGTCAACCAGATTCTCTCAAGCAAAGAATACGACGTTATATCAGTTGGTTTGACAGGCTCAAATCGGACCGGTGCCCCGTCCGGGGTCTGGCCGGGCCCGCGGATAAAACCGGGGAGCCTCAACCAGCCCTGGCCGCCGGGCCGATCTGCTCCAGGGTGAATCCCAGCCCCAGGCTCTTGAGCGTGGCCTCGCTGGGACAACCGTTGCTCTGGTTCCAGCCGGCCGCCTCGAGGTAGTCCCTGATCTCTTGGAGGTTGTCCACCCTGACGCCCTTGGTCGGGCCGCTGGCCAGGGGCGGATCACCGATGACCCGGCCGGGCAGCCTGATGTCCAGGCTGAGCAGCCCCTCCCGGATGTTGAAGGCCATGCGCAGGGCGGCCAGGCGGGCCCCGATCTCCTGCATCTCAGCCAGGCCGAACTCCAGGCCGGTGGCCAGGGACAGAAACTCGGGCAGGGCCGAGGCCCGGGAGATGGCCGTGGCGAACCAGCAAACCCCGGCCGCATTGACGCAGTGGCCGAAGTTGCTGGCCAGGAAGTGGGCCGGGCCCTTGCCCCGGTAGTTGTACCTGTCCTTGATCCGCGGGATGCCCAACCCGGCCGGCAGGAAGCCTTCCTCGACCAGCCAGGAGCTCCACTGGGTGTGGCGGCCGGGCGTGGCGTCGATGACGTAGCTGGCCCCCAGGCCCGGGCTGCAGCGCGGGTCGTGCATGGCCAGTTCCTCGCCGCCGGCGTGCATGGCCGCCTCGGCCGCGCCCCGGCCGATCCGCTCGGCCGCGGCCCTGGCCCCGTCGCCGAAGAGCCGGCCGGCCGGGCCCTCTCCCCGGGCCATCTGCTCGGTCAGGCCGACCACGGCCTCGGCGCTGCCCCAGCTCAGGTCCAGGCCGCCCACGTCCTGCCGGGTGATGAGGCCCCGGTCGTACAGTTCCATGGCCAGGGCCACGGTCGCCCCGGCCGAGATGGTGTCCAAGCCGAAATCGTTGCAGAGGTTGTTGGCCTGGACGATGCTGGCCAGGTCGTCATTGAGGCACATGCTCCCGAAGGCGGCCAGAGTCTCGTACTCGGGCTTGTGGCCCTCCAGGCCGGCCCGGGGTCCCTCCCTGACAATCACGTGGCCGCCGCAGGCCACCGGGCAGCGCCAGCAGCCGAAGTGTCTCTCCTGGAGGGCGATGACCCGGTCGTCGCTGATGGCCTCGGCGCCCGGAAAATCCCGGGCCGTACCGGCCCAGTTCTTGATGGGCGCGTCGCCCCTGAGCACGGAGTTGGCCGTTCCGCCGCAGGTGCCGTAGGCGTGGAAGCCCTTGTAGCCGGGGTTATCCTTGTAGCCGGAGACGATCTCCTGTCTGAGCCTTTTAAGGCCCTCCCGGTCGGCCACCGGAACCTCGCCCCGGAGGTGGGCCACGACGGCCTTGATCCTCTTGGCCCCCATGACCGCCCCCAGGCCGGAGCGGCCGGCGGCCCGGCCCTTCTGGTTGATCACGCAGGCCAGGAGAGAGGCGCGCTCACCGGCCGGACCGATGCAGGCCACGGCCGCGTCCCGGCCGTATTCCTCGATCAGTCTCTCCTCGGTCTCCAGGCAGCCCAGGCCCCAGAGGCGGCCGGCCGGCCTGATCTCGGCCCGGCCCTCGGCCAGATGAACGATCACCGGTTCGGGGGCCAGGCCCCGGAAGAAGAGGTGGTCAAAGCCGGACAGCTTCATGGCCGGCCCGAAGTTGCCGCCGCAGTTGGCGTCGCCCCAGCCGCCCGTCTTGGGCGACTTGGCCACCACGGTGAAGCGGTTGCCGGTGACGGCCTCGGTGCCGGTCAGGGGCCCGGTGGTGAAGCCCAGCCAGGCCTTGGGGCCGAGGGGATCCACCCCGGCCGGCTGGCGGGTGAAGAGGAAGTAGGCCCCCAGCCCGTAGCCGCCCAGGTAGCGGCGGACCAGGTTCTGGTCCAGGTTCTCGTAGCTCACCCGTCCGGCGTCGAGATCGATGAGACCCATCCGGTTGACAATGCCCTGAACTTTCATCCTTGCCTCCTTGGCCTGCCTCAATTCCGTTAGTACCGCGGGCAATAAGAAAGCGGCGGCAACTCCCCTCTTATTTCCCGAACCGGGGCCCGCAGTAGCGGTCGAGGAGGCCCTGGGGAGCGTACTCGCCGGCGATCAGTCTCTTGATCCAGGCCACGCGCGGGGCGTTGCGCTCCGGATGGCGGCGCAGGTTGTAAGCGGCCGGGGTAATGAAGGTCAGCCAGCTGAGGAATTTCTTCATGGCAGACTTTTTCGAGCCCGAAACGGCCTCAACCGCCGAAGACCGGCAGGACCAGGACCAGCCTGTCGCCTTCCCGCAGAACCCGGTCCGGGCGGGCTTTTTCGTGGTCGACCAGGGTCAGGACCCTGAGCTGGCCGGCCGGGTTCACAATGAGACCGCGCGTCGCCGCGTCGCAGTCCTCCAGAAAACGTTCTAGAAAAGAATCTACCGTGGCACCCTCGGCCGCCTCGATTTCGAGATCGCGTCTGACTTGAACCAGCCTCAGTTGCAGAATAATCCGCATGATCTCTGTCGAGGCCTTGCCTGGACGCCCTTGAATCAATCTCGCCTTTGAATATTATAAATTCAAGAACGGGAACCGGCAAGAACCGGGATTCAGTGGGCCCCGGCCCAGGGGCTTCATTCTTTCCCGGCCGGCGAGCGAAGCCTGAGCCAGTCGTGCATCTGGCGCAGGTTGCGGGTGGCCTGCCAGCGGCCCTGGGCGAAGACGCCGTAGTCTGCCCCGGCCATGGCCGAGGCGAAGCGGATGGAGTTGGCGTAGAAGAGCCACTGCTCGACCCACTGCCGCTCGATGGCCTCGTCAAAGGGGCTCCCGCCCTGGGCCGGTCCCCGGGCCAGCCCTTTCTGCCAGGCCTCCGCAAGCAGCCGGGTGGCGGTCAGGGTCAAGGTGTTAGAGGTCTCGACCGATTCATCCAGCCTGGCCCAGTGGCCCTTGACCCAGGAGGTGCTGTGGCAGGCCAGGCAGACCTTCTCCAGCCGGGCCCGCCTCTCGGCCTGCTCCTCGGGGCCGATGAGCTGCGGCCCGGCCGGCCGGCCGTCCAGGGAGACCGGCAGGGGCAGGCCGTCCGGGGAGTGGAGGCGGCTGGTGTCCGGCTTGAGCGGATGGGGATGGGCATAGACCAGCCCCATGAGGCGGACGTGGAGCCGGTCGTTCATCTGGTGGGTCCGCTGGGCGACCACCTCGCCCTGGCCGTCGACCAGAAGGCTCACGTGACAGACGGCGCAGGTGGGAGCGGTGAAGTCCCGGCCCACGGTCCAGGGCACGGGCCTGAAGTCCCAGCTCTTGCCCAGAGCGGCCTGGATGTTGCCGTGCTTGCTGACCTGATAGACCGGGTAGGCGGGCACGTCCGGGCCCTTGTGGCACTCCGAGCAGGTGTAGGGCTGACGGGCCATCTCGATGGAGAACTGGTGCCGGCTGTGGCAGGCCCCGCAGGAGCCGAGGCTGCCGTCCGGATTGAGGCGGCCGACGCCGTGGTTGGGCCAGCCCGCCAGGACGGGAAACTCGAAATCGCCGTAATCCGTGTGCTGGGTCCGTCGGCCGATGACCTTGACCTCAGTGCCGTGACAGTAGAAGCAGGACTCGGCCTCGGTCAGGGGCTCGGGGGCCTGGGCGGCCAGTCCGCCTCCCTCGAAGACCAGCCCGCCGTTGATCTGGGCGGCCAGGTCGCTGAAGAGCGGGTTGCGGGCCAGGTTCCCCCGGGCCTGGGACATGATGTTCTTCTGGAACTGCCCGGCCTCGTCGGGGTGGCAGGCGGCGCAGTCCCGGGGGCTGACCACGGCGTGGACCCGCCGGCCCTCGTGGTCGAAGTCGTCCGGGCCGCCCCCCTGGGTCCGAACATGGCACTCGGCGCAGCCCACGGCCGCCCCGGCCAGGGCCGGGGTGATTGCGGCGGCCGAGACCCGCCGCTCGAGCTCGGGCTTCTGGCTGGCCTGGGCCGGGGTGGTTCGGGCGTGGGCGCTCAGGCGCCAGTCGGCGACGATGCCCGGGGTGGCGGCGGCGTGACAGTCCAGGCAGGCCTGGCTGGCCTCGCTCAGGGGCGCCTCGGCGGCCCGGCTCGAAACGGCCGGGAACAGGACGGCGGCCAGGAAAAGAAAGCAGACCCAGCGCATAATTTTTCCGGCCTCCGGAAATCGGGACGCCCTTGTCCCTGCTGGCGGATTAGAAAAACCCTCTCTCAGCCTAAGCCAGCCCCGGATCGGCGTCAACCTCGAGCCGGCTCCGATCAGGCGGGAACTCCTCATCAGGCCGGTTTGTGTCTGAACCTCAGGCTGAAGGTTGTGCCCTGCCCTCCCTGCAAGCTCACTGTTCCGCCGAGCTGTTCTTCGACCACGGCGACCACGATCTGGAGGCCGAGCGTTTCGGCCTTGCGCCAGTCAAATCCCTGGGGCAGGCCGACCCCGTCATCGCTGACCGTCAACTCAATCTCCTCGGGGTTGAGCAACCGGGCCTTCATGGCAATGGAACCCCCCCGGCCCCCCGGAAAGGCGTGCCGGAGAGAGTTGGTGATCAGTTCGTTGACCGCCAGACCGCAGGTCACGGCGTGGTCCAGGTCGAGGGCCAGTTCCTCGACCGTGACCTCGGTCCTGATACGGCCGCCCGGGCCGGTGTAGGCCTGGAAAATGTTGTCGGTCAGCTTCGACATATACTGCCGGAAATCAATCTCCGCCAGGGCCTCGGAGCGGTAGAGAGCCTCGTGAACCAGAGCCAGGGCCTGGATACGGCCCCGGCTTTCCCTCAGGACGCTCTGGGCTTGCTCGTCCTTGAGCCCCCTGGCCTGGAGGTTGAGCAGGCTGGAGACAATCTGCATGTTGTTCTTGACTCGGTGGTGTATCTCGCGGAGAAGGACTTCTTTTTCCTGAAGCGCCGCCTTGAGCTGGACTTCGGCCCGCCGGCGCTCGGCGATGTCCCGGTAGATGGTGAAGACGCCGAGCATCTGATCCCTGAACCTGATGGGCGAGGCGGTGATCAGGACCTCGGCCAGACTGCCGTCCTTTCTCAGCCGCTCGGTCTCCACCTCTATCTTTCTGCCCAGAATAACCTCGCGGGTCAGCCGGGCCGCCTCTTCGGCCATCGATCCGGCCCCCATCAGTTCGTCAATGTGCCGTCCGGTCGCCTCGGTCAGGGTGTAGTCGAAGAGGTGCACAAACTCCCGGTTGAGCCGGGTGATCCGTCCTTTATCGTCGGTCAGGACAATGGCCACCGGGGCCTGTTCGATGAGATGCTCCAGGAGAGTCTTCTGGAGCTGGAGCTCGCCCTCGGCTCGACGACGCTCCTCGATCTCCTTGGCAAACTGCCGGTTGACCAGTTCCAGGCGGGCCCTCTCCCGCTCCAAGGCGGCCGCGGCCGTTCTCTCCCGGCCGAGCATCGCCTCCAGGCCCCGGACCAGGACCGAGGCGGAAATGGCCGTCACCGAGTTCAGGAAGAGAAAATTCGCTCCGGCGGCCACTCCCCGCGCCAGCGGCTCCACCAGCGGCTGGGCTTCGCTGAAGTGACCGAGGCTGATCAGCCAGCCGAGCCAGACCAGAGTGATGGCGTTGACTCCCAGGGCGGCCAGGGCGGCCTTCAAGCCCAGGAGGATCCCGGCCATTATCGAAAAAGTGAAAAGCCAGGCCGGGCCGCCGCTCAAAGGGCCCAGGAAGTTGATCACGCCCAGGCCGACGATGTAGATCAACAGACAGAGGCCCAGGGCCCGGACCTTATAAGTCAGGTGCCGCGAGAAAAAGATGACCAGAGCCGCGGCGTAAACCCCGATGTCCAGGGCCACCAGCTGCCAGAGACCCCGGCGGATGAGCAGCATCAAGGCCGGCATTAGGGCGAAGGGGCCGAAGACGACGCCGCTCAGCAGAAAAACAAAGAGAATCCTTTCCCGCCAGTAGTGCAGCTCATCTTCGCGGAGTCCGGAAGGCAGGGCCCCGACCTTGCGGGTCAGATTGCGGATTCTTCCAAGGCGATCTACGGGTGACTGTTCAGCTCCGGCCAAGGCTCTTCTCCCGTCCAACCCAAATCCATCCCCGGCCCACGTCCAGGCAGCGGCCGTCCAGGAGTTCAGCCAAGCCCCCTTTGACCCTCTCCCATCTCGGCCGATGATACCGTGCCACAGATCTTAGCGGATGTCATCCTGACTGAACACCGATGAATGAACCTATTCATCTCCGGTCGATGCTGCGAGGTCCTTCCTGCCCGAGATTGAGCGGATTTACTGGTGCAGTTGGGAGTTGCTGGAAGCGGCGGGAAAAGACCCTATCAGAGAAACGGCGGGATCGCTCCGGGCGCCAGGGCGGGTCAGCCCGTTGCCGGCTCGACCCTGAGCGTTCTGAGGGCATCCTCCTGGCCCACGATGCCGACCAGGCTGCTCATGGGCTGTATCGACTGCAATCTTCTCCACGTGTTCCGGTCTTTCCACCTGACGAGCGAAGAAGTCAGACGGTCCAGGGGGTGGATCATCAAGCGGCTGATCAAGGTCGGAGCCAAGGCGGCCCACCACGGCCGGAGAAGGCATGCACACGGAGCGTCAGTCTTCCCTCCAGCCAGACACTATGAAACTGTCTTTGGATGACAGTCGTTGTCTGTAAGGCGGTTGACCGGAGCATTGGGGGAGAGGTATGCTCGGCATCAGATATTCAGCCGTCTTGGCGGCACCGAAAGAAGATCAACCAATGAGTTCCACCAAGATCGAAGACTTGGTGCTGAAGTGGGACCGTTGAAACGGTTAAAAAGAGCCGGTTAGTGGATTCGGAGCGGGTTTGCGGGGGAATTCGGGTGATACTCCATAGATTCCCCGCCAAAGCTCGCCTTTGAGAAGAAATGTCCCCGCCCTACCCCAAACGGGTCGCTCTGGCCCACACCCCCACCCCCTTGCAGCATCTCAGCCGCTTGAGCCAAAGAACCGGCTTTGAACTGTATGTGAAACGTGATGATCTGACCGGCTGCGGGCTCAGCGGCAACAAAGTGCGCAAGCTTGAATTCGTCCTGGCCGAGGCTCTGGGGCAAAGTGCCGACCATGTCATCACCTGCGGCAAGGTGCAATCCAACCACGCCCGGGCCACGGCCCTGGCCGCGGGGCGGCTGGGCCTGAAGTGCAGCCTGGTTCTCAGGTGCCAAGACCCCAAGCACCCTCCCCGCCCCGCCGGAAACCACTTGCTGGATGTGCTGGCCGGAGCCCATATCCATTGGATCGACTATGCGCAGTGGCCGGACCGTGAAGCAATCATGGCGGAGATCGCCAGAACGATAAATGATTCAGGCGGTAAATGCTATCAGATCCCCTTCGGGGCCTCCAACGCCCTGGGGGCCTGGGGCGAGATCAGGGCCATGGAGGAGTTGCGTGGCGACCTGTCCGGGCTGCCCGGCGGCCTGGAGGTTCCCGTCTCTCTGGTAACCGCGGCCGGCAGTGGCGGCGCCCTGGCGGGATATTCCCTGGGCGCGCGCCTTTTCGGCATTCCGGCCAAGGTCCTGGGCATTAATGTGGATGACTATGATTTTATCGTGAACACCGTCGGGAAGGTTCACAGGGAAGCGGCGGAGAAGTACGGCCTCACCCAAACGCCCGTGCGGGGCCGGGACTACGATCTGATTGACGGGTACCTTGGTGAGGGATATGCCCTCAGCACGCCGGAGGAAATAGAATTCATCTATGAAATTGCCCGGTTAGAAGGATTGGTACTCGACCCGGTCTACACGGGCAAGGCCCTCAGGGGATTGCTGAAGGAACTGAAAAACAACCCTGCGGCCTTTGCCAGAAGAATCGTCTTCATGCACACCGGAGGCATTTTTCATCTTTTCACGGAGATGCCAGGATTGGATAGAGCAGATCCTTCAGTTTTATCGTGAGCTGCCGCAGTATACGGGATAAAACATAATCAGAAAGATGAAATCTCTCCGATCAACAGGACAGGTCAACCCGCCGTTTCCGGCACGACCATGAGCGTTCTGAGAACATCCTCCTTGCCCACGATGCCGACCAGCCTGCCCTCCTCGACCACCGGCAGGGTGTGAAATCCCCGGTCCACCATCAGGGCGGCCACCTCGGCGACGCTGGTCCCGGGCCGGACTGAGACCGGGTCAGGGCTCATGGCCTGGGCCACGGTGGCGGCGGCGATCTTCTGAACCTCTTTCTCGAGATGCTTCATCGAGGTCAGGGGAATGAACCCGTCCAGGAACCTGAACAGGGAAGGCAGGGGCAAGTTTTTCTGCTGGGCGATCAGGTCGCTCTGGCAGATGATGCCCACCAGCCCCCCGTCCCGATCGATCACGGGCAGGCCGTTGACGCCCTTTTCCAACAGGAGCTTGGCCGCCTGAACGATCTCCGTCTCGGGGGAGACCGAAATCACCTCTCGGGTCATGATGTCCCTGACCGTAAGCATCTCGACCGCCTGACTGATATACAGGGCCTCGCCTAAAACGCTGGGGCCTTGCCTTCTTCCAGGCCCAGCAGGACGGCGAACAGGGAAGAGACCTGGTCCAGCCAGCCGGCCCACTTGGCCAGCTCGTTCCGGCTCAGGTGGACGCCGATGTCCCAGTCTCTGTTGGAGTCGGAGCTGAGCTTGAGCCAGCGGACCTGGCCCTGGACGTTGATGAAGCCTTCGGGCTCCTCGGTGCCGATCCGCATCAGGATCGAGTCGCCCTTCTTCAACTGGAGGTCCGGCTGCTGGGAGACGCGCAGCCTCAGCCCGCCGTGGCTGACCTCCACGGTGCTGCCGATCAGGGCTCTTTCCGCAGGGGACCCGGCCGAGTGGAACGAGCCGGGCCAATTAAAGGGAACGCGGTCGGACAGGCGTCTTTCGGTCACCTCACGCACCTCGCTCACTTCAATCCCCTCTGAGAACCGTCCTAAGCACCATAATAGCTAAAAGAAGTATAAAAGAACAAGAATAAGTTTTTCTCCGGGCCTCAATCAAGGGGCACCACGAACCCGTTTCCGAAACCGTCGGCGTTGAGCTGGCGCAGTTTCTCCTTGGCCGCCTGAAGGGAAGAGACCAGAAAGGCCCTGACCCGGTAGAGGTTGCGCCGGCCGTCAAAATATTCGGTGACGGCGCCGCTGCCCGGGCCGTAGCGTTCGTCCAGTTTCTTGGCCAGATCACGGGCCAGGGCCTGGTTGGCGTAGGCGGCGACCTGAATGGTGAACCGGCCCTCTGCCGGCGGCCCGGCCGGCGGGTGGGCGGTCTTGGCCGCGGCCGGCGCCGGGGCCTCGACAACGCTCAGGCCGGCCTCGATCCGGTTGTTCTGGGGCCTGGAGTCGGCGTAGCCCTCCGGCGGAATCAGCTCCAGGCTGATGGCCCGCTGGCCCGGCCTGTCCGGGACGTAGTCAAAGACTATCTCGGCCGAACCATTGGCCTGAAGTTCGAGCGGTTTGCGGTCCACCGGCTGGCCGTCAACGTTGAGGACCACCACCCCACCGGTCACCGGGACAGGGGACTGGTTCCTGACCAGAGCGACTATCTTGACCTTGGTTCCGGGGCCGACCGACTTGCTGGGCAGCTTGGTCCGGCTGAGGACCAGATCGCCGCTCGGCCCTTCCCCGGCCTGGGGCTCCGGCCGCTCCTTGACCTCAGGGGCTTGCTCGGCGACGTTGTTCCCCCGTTCGGGACTCTGGAGGTCCTCTGGTGGGATCTGGTCGGCCCTTAGGACTTCGACCGATTTCTGTTTCTCGACCGAGGGTGGTTTACTGGCCACCACCGGCGCCAAGACCTGGATCTGGCCCCGGAAGATGGTTCGCTCAGGCTCGGCCACCCGCCGGCCCTTGGACGGGAAGAGCTCGATCCTGATCTTGCGCCGGCCGGCCTGGTCAGGCGTGTAATCGAACCTGATCTCCAGCGTCTGGTCGGGACCTATCTCGATCTCTTTCTTGTCCTGGATACGGCCGTCCACCGAGAAGATCAAGGTCTGATCAGGGGCCGCCTCCTGGCCGGCGTTCCTGATCGGGACCAGGAGCTGGATCTCCTGGCCAGCCGGGACCGCCTTCCTGGGCAGGTTGACCGGACCCAGGGTCAGGGCCAGCTTGGGCTCTTCGGCCGGGGGCGGCGGCTCGACCTTCTCCGGCGGTAGGACGGCCTTCTCCTGCGGCGGCTCTATCTTCTTCTCCGCCGAGACGACATCAACCTTGGGCGGTTCGACCTTTTCCTTAGGCGGCTCCACCTTTGCCAGGGGCGGTTCGATCTGCTTTTCCGCTGAGGCGACCTCGCCCTTGGTCGGCTCAATCCTCCCCTTTTGAAGTTCCGCCCTTTCCTTCTGCGGTTCTACCTTTTCCGGCGGGAGTGCGACCTTCTTCTGCGGCGGTTCGACCGTCTTCTTCGGTGATTCTGCCTGTTCCTTTAGCGGCTCCGCCTTCGCCCGGGGCGCCTCCACTTTCTTCTCCGTCGAGGCGACTTTACCCTTCGGCGGCTCGAGCTTAGCCTTGGGGGGTTCGACTTTTTCCTTAGGCGGTTCCTCTTTCGTCAGCGCCGGCTCGATATTCTTCTCTGGCGCGGCGACCTCAACCTTGGCCGGCTCAGCCTTCACCTTCAGTGGTTCCGCCTTTTCCTTGGTTGGTTGCTCTTTCGCCAAAGGCGGCTCGACCTTCTTATCCGCGTAGACGACCTCAACCTCAGACGGCTCAACCTTAGTCTTGGAGGGTTCAGCCTTCGCCTTGGGCGACTCCACTTTCGCCAGGGGTGGTTCGACCTTCTTCTCCGGCGAGGCAACCTCATCCTTAGGTGACTCCGCCTTCGCCTTCGGGGGTTCAAT